>WLWD01005983.1_pt1 | contig 270643 bp, 181 predicted proteins | sample 6712731 | NCBI WGS metagenome assembly WLWD01 (sample SAMN12718690, study PRJNA576275) | sponge metagenome | isolation source: marine sponge | host: Mycale hentscheli | place: New Zealand: South Island, Marlborough, Capsize Point | collected 2014-11-01
GATTTACGTCTCGAAAGGATCGGATGGCTCGAGAGGATCTGCTGCAAAGCCTCCAAGCACTGAGGATGCGGAGAGCGATCACTTGAGCAACAAAGAAGAGGAATATGGTGGCAACACGATGCAGGACAGAATCGCATGCAGTGGAAGCGGGGCAAAGCCGAGGAGCAGCAGCCTGCACTTGTCAAAAACTAGGGAGTCATCTTTTGTTCACAAGCAAAGGAGAAAGATGTCGGATCCTTCAACCTGCAGGAAGAGGAGAATGGAGAAAGTTGGAGTCAAGGGAGGTTATCCAGCTCCTGTGAAAGGATTTCCCACTGGCGCAACTGAAGATTACGGTGGCGAATATTTCTCTCAGCCAATAGGAGGGTATCATTCCCCAGACCACAATACTTCTGGTTCAGGTTCTCCGGTAGGCCAAAGAGAAGCCATGGCATCTTCTCCAGACAGGAGAAGAATATCAGGAAGCCAGAAATTTAATCCACAGCCAAAGAAGAGTGGAGGCGTGGCGGCACCTGCCCCAGCACAGCCACTGGTCATCAAGCACAAAGGAAAAACATATTTTGTGCCTGTGGTAGACCAAAAGTTGGAGAAGGAATTGGAGAAGCGCTCCAAAACAAACAATCCGACTGTTTCCGTTAAGAAGCACCACTTTAACAACTCCCTTGCCGCTCGTCCCGCTGGTGCTCGCGGGTTGAGCACGCTCACCTCTGCAAACCGCACCCACCGATCACCGGCTAGCCCTCCCAAGGTAGAGCCAACAGATTGTGCATCTCCAAACAAAAGGAAGGGGTCGTCATCGTTCAAGTCACCCCCTCATGCGAACACAAAGCAAGTCACCCATTACGGAGTCTTGTAGACACCCGCTATCTCTGCAAACTCTAGTCAAATTTTTGTTTGTTTGTTTCTCTGCAATTTTATTTATTGTTCCATATGTTTTGGACTCTTAATATATATTTTTGTGTCCCAATTTCCTCCTCTTTTACTTATATGGTTTACGTGTGTAATAAGATACAAATAAGATTTTACACAAGTTATGACTTGTCTCGTGGTTGGAATAACCAATTCATCATGTGTTACCGAGTGGGCGTAATTGCCCCATTAATGGCCCGGGTCAGCATGTTACAAAGGGCAAAACCACAAAATCCCATGGAGATAAATACAAACACAACATGTTTCATTAAGTGATTGACCACACCTCCCATGGGATGTGAATTACAACTGTATTTACTATTAGATCAGGGTCTTGTCCTTTTAGAGGAGAGGGAAACGTTACGTGCCACCAAGACTGCTGGAGTTGTGTGGTTGAGTTGAACATGTATTAGTCAGACATTTTCTCATGGTTTACTCACAGAAAAAAAATATGCTTTGGCACGTGCTATAAATGAAGCCAAATTGTGAATTTAGAACCTGTGATTTAAGTTTCGCTCACTGCAAACGAAGTGCACAAATCCGCGCTGTTATTTTCTAATCTTTATCTAAAAATTCCACAAACACAGTGAGTTATGTGTTGCTTAATAACTACAGCCGCAGCTGGGAATTAAACAGAGTTCACCAGAGTGTAACTGAGCAGTTTTATACATGATTTTTATCCGTCACATTTCCCTCTTCCTTTCCCATGAGAAAGTGTGCAGGTGTAGGTCCTATGCAGCCAGGAGGACAGCTCAGGTCGAGTTAAGAGTTCCTGCTGGGATTGTGTTGGTTAGGAGTTTATCAAGTGTCAATGAGTAGCTGTGATAGACCTATAGCAGCATCACTCGACCCACTTAGCCCAATTTGCAGCTGCAAAGAAGCTATAAATGGTGGTGAGTGGTGACAAGACAGGCAACAAACACAAAAGCACACACACACACACACACACACACACACGAGCAAGCTAGTGGAGCTAATGCTGGCTGGCTAATGAAATTAAGTGCTAAGGATTTTAGTCGTTTTTTTGTTGTTGTTGTTTTGTTTAGATAGCATGTGTGTGTTATAGTGTCAAGGCTTACAAAAGAACATTTGTGTGATTGCAGTGTGTGTGTGTGTGTAGTGTGTGTGTGTTGAGTGGATTCCAGCAGCTTGTTGATTTGACATCAAAGAACAGAGTGAGCACACGTTGGCTAAAGCATGCGGCAAATACGTTTTTATTGCAACGAGTAATCAATCTTGCTCTAAAGGTCATTAATAAACTTCTTCCTGAAGCGTCTGTCTCGTTTGACGTTCAACAAAGGCACATAATTATCATGAAACATTCCATGTAATGAGCAGACTGTCCACTCTGTACGCCGTGTGAATCAGACTAGTCACATGCTTGCTCTGCCAATTTCTAACAAAAAAGTGGCGGCTCTTTCAAGTATCACAACAGCTAGAGTGTGGGTTGAGGGTTGGGTCCCGTGTGCCTGAAGGGTGTGCCCTCCTCCTCAGAGTAGCTACACCCAGTATTGGTAGCAATGGAGACCAGTGCTATAGGTCAGTAGATGGCTGTATAGCCAACAAGCACCAATCCTGGATAGCATTTCCAATGATCAAATTATTCCAAACGGGTTGGTGACTGGTTGATGACGTATACTGGTAATTTCTGAGCAAATTAAAATGTAATTTTGTCCTAGAGGCATGTGACTTGTGATTAACCAGTTATCTACTCATTTATCTTTTTATTTTTTGTTGTCTCCCCCCCCCCCCACGAATTTGCTGACTGCTATACCATCCAGTATTCAAGTCACTGTGGCCTGGCTATGAAAGGTTTGCAAGGACTACATTAGATTGACAATAAATTAATTAATTAATTAACCAATTAAAAGCCTTGTTATTACTTTAACGGAGAAGGTGTAATATTTCATAGCGTATATGTGAAAAATGAAGAGCCAAGAGACAGATGATTGTTGAACTTGACAGTATTAGGGACAGGTTACGAAAGTTAAATATTCATATTATCACACATTGTGTTGCGTTTTTGGTTCCACCTGCCCAACTTGGGTGAGACTACTGGTAAGTTGCCATGGTGAAGTGGGTGCGGCCATGTGGGTGTCATGTTGAAGTAGGCATGGGCACCAGGCTGGAGCATCCCGGGCAAGTGTGCAGTGTTTCATGGATGTAGAGGTCACAGTCGATGCAGAATCTCTGCCGGCAGTCAGGACAGACATACACCTGATGGAGGATGCGAGGGAGAGAGGAAGGAGAGACAGACAAGTACACAGAATACGGAAGGAGAAAGTGGAGAAGACAGTCAAATTAAATACAGAAGGAGCAGTGAAGTTGGGGAATGTATGTGTGTGCGTGTGTGTGTGTGTACGAGGTGAGGCACAGGATAGGGATATAATGTTAACAACCACAAAATAATTATCACTTAAATAAGCAGTTTTTATTTACTAAATTATGCAAGCGAAAATTTAGTTATTTAAGCAATTCATATCAGTATGTAACACACTAGAGAACTACATTTAATGCTGGCTTCAAATCTACAAGAAAGTGTGCAAAGAGCTAACCAGTTAGTCAGCAAATCGCAAACTACACATACTTCTGTTGATCTTGACCAGTTCACCTAGTGGCACATGGCTGCTCTCTCTCTCTCTCTTCAACTTTTGTACACCTAATTCTATCAACTCATTCAAGTACAAGTCCTAATCCACTAATTAACATCTTTATCCTAGCAGCCAACACTTCTACTTGAAAAAAATAACTAAATCCTATACTGAATGCACCAAATACAATTACAAATTCACCAGACAAAAATACCCAAACATAAGCCAAAAAAACAACAAAAAAAAACAAAAAAAACAACTCCAAATATAGCCTTGTATCTATGAACGAACGTCTCGTTATGCAACGCTAGGATCCAAGCAAGCGAGTAAACCAGCAAACAGCACATGCGCTGAACAGAGCTAGCAAGCAGCCTAACCCAAACCTCATTTTCAATCACAGACAAGAGCCATTAGCATGCCAAATCTCTCCACGGTCAACTAATGTTCGTTCGGCCAATTGGATTACCCGTCGGTAATATTGAGTTTGCCACAGAAAGGATGCAAATCCTTACAGTGAGAAATTTCATTAGAGATCTTGGCAGAGAAAGGGCTCCATCTTAACCCACCATCAACACCTTTACAAGCAAGGTGGCGTATTGCCCGCCAAAAAAGCTAGCTTTGTTTGTGAGTCTATTCCTACTCCAGACATTCCATTTTAATTGGTCCATTCAATTACGTAGCCATCGACGACCAAAACACCACTTAAAACATTCCAGCGCTTTCAGGCTTCATAAAGGAAAAAGTAAAAATAAAGACTTTAAGAAGTGTTCAGCCATTGTTCAATAAAATGAATTGGGATATGTGTTATCAGAAATCAATAAAAACAAAATGTTCTTAAGTAGTTTTTAATGACTTGCACCTTTAAAGCAGCAAAGTAATAGCAGCCGCCATGTTATCAGCTGTATATGGACACACGTATTCTTTATTACTATATATAAACTACGCATGGTCAAGTTAGGCATTTCAATTACTAAATTCCATTCAAATTGTCGTTTCAAATCCAAGCGCAAAAACAGATTCCCTAGAACGAACAACTTGCCTTTTCAAAGAATATCCACATGCTATTTAGGAAAGGGATGAATTATCCATGTTTTGACTGAAAAGAGGGTCACCATTCTCCAGCAAGACAAACTAGAACTACTTGAGGGCAATAATTCAAAGTTAGACGATTTCTTTATCAGTTGTTTCCTTACTGGTAACTTCAAAAGTGGCAGGAGAGAGAAAACAAAACAAACAAAACAAACAAAACAAAAAAAAAACTGCCTGCAGCAACTACTGATGTCCATTTTCAGTCATTTGATAATGAACTTCTTACAAAAGTCACATAAAAGAGGGTATCAATGACAGAAGAAGTTTAATTATCTGCCGTGAGCGACAAGTCATGTGCACACACCAACTACATAGTTGTACATGATAACACTACTATTAGTAGCACGGTCTACTGTTCAGGTCCTGTCAGACACTATTTATCTTAAGTGGTTGCTAATTGAATGCATTAGAGAAATTACAACCAATTATCCAATTAATACAAATTGATAGAATAATTAATGGAGTGTGAAACCACGCCCACAGCCAGTTGCCCATAATGGATTCAAATGATGTTCAGCCTTGAGGCAAAAAGGGGGGGGGGGGGGGGGCTAGTGAAGTTTTGAGAAGTCTATTTTTACTTAATCAGCAGAAAGTCTAATAATAGTTTTACGATAGAAGATGGTGGAAGCTGTACCCATCTCAGAAATATATAATCTGGGGCTAGGACAGATCAGGCTCGACAAGTGGAAATAACACACAATGTCCATTGCAATTAAAATAAAGTATAAGATAATGTGGAAACTTCTGGCAGAAACAGATCCTTGTCAAGTTTGTGAAGTTCCAATGGCCCGTTCTCGCAAGTTTCAAGGCAGCCTTGGCTGGTGCAGTTTTTCATACAGCATAACCCAATTACAGACAGGATGAAAGCATGTTCCCAACAGCCAATATACTCAGTGAACATTTCGACGGAAGAAGACAGGAGGAAAGCAATCATGTCCAAACAAGATAGGAACACACCGGCCAAGGGCAAGCAGGCAGGCAGACATGCAAGGCCAATTAGCTAATTAGACTTTTAATTGCCAGAGCATTGAGTTAATTGGCTACATTCAGCAAATACACATACACACACACACACATACATACACATCATAGGATGAATGAGATTAATTACTTAATTGAAGCTTAATGGAATTCTCTTGGTCTGATTCTGGTCCCAAGTGATAGCCCGGGTGAAATAGATACTTATCGTTTATGTGACCAAATCTGACAGATGAATAGAAGAACTTTTCCCCATTTGTAGAATCAATTGGCAGTTACAGACGACAATTAAAAGAGTCTGCCATTTTTAAGGTTGAATAATATAATTAAGAGAATCAAAGTAGAGTGGCATTGAAGCAATGGATTAAACTCTAAACAGACGAGCCAACAGAACTGTCCTTGATATGTGAAGTTTTCTTGAGTCATTGATGGTGAAGGCGTTAACAACACAAGTGGACCGGAAGGGATGTCACAGGATAAACCACAAGGATCCAGAAAAGATGAGATTTGTTGAGTTGATTAATTCTTACTTAAAGAGTTAGGAATCCATCAACTTTATCTCCTTCCATTATAGCATTCAAAGCCTGGGAAAGAAGCACCACATCAGTTAAAATACCCGGGAAGTCCAGCTGAAGTCAACAGTATCTTGGACGTCCAATGTAGAGACATTATCCTGTCTCAAGAACACCGGGAGCATTGGGTCTATATCTCTGGCTCTTTCTCGTGCCATGTTTCTGCCATCTCGCCCAGACAAGGCTTCAGTCTCAAAAGAGAATCGCACAGCGGTGGAAAGGTGACAATGATTTATAAGAGTCGAGAAGGAACTTCAAGTTTATTAAAAAAAAATTTTTATAAACTTGCAGTCGAAGTACAAAGAGTGAACTTGAGAAGAAAGGGAAAAGAGAGAAAGCAGGAAAGAAAAACTGGATCACAACTTTTGTAATATTAGATATTAGATACAAAATGACCCAACCCAACTGATTAATCATCTGCAGAATTTTGAGTAACTATAATTATATAGTAACTGGTTATTTTTACAGAATGCTTTATGTTGAACACCAACTGAAGCAGCTGCTATATTACTCACAAGCACCTCAAACTACAAGGGGTATTATTATTAAAAATGGCATGATATCACCATGGTACAGCCATCCAACGCATCCTCTCTAATAGAATCTAAAAAAAAAAAGAAAAAAAAAAAGGCCATGGCAGAACCAGCAACCCGCAAAGGACCACGTTTGATACCTGCTGGACAACATGGTAATACCAAACACATCGAATAATGGCCAAAGCCACCTTCCCGAAATTATGGGATAGATACTAACATACACACATTATCCCCCTCACTGGGGGATCCAATGTTCACACCTTGTTCTGTGATAGCATCACCTGACACCCGCAGCAGAGGTATCTGAAATAAATACACACAAATATGACTATTACAAAACGGGTCTTGATTGACTAATTTCATACTTACGACTCTGACGATCCTGCGGCTAATGAGACCTCTTTAAACATCGGGAGAGGGAAGAGGTGGTAGTGAGAGCGAGCCAAGTGAGGTGCTAGCACCAGGGTCAGACCTGCAGGGACGAGAGAGAAGGAATGAAATAAAGAAACAGAGAATGAAGGAATAGCTGAACGAATGAAAGAATAAATGAATGAAAAAATGCATGAATGAAAGAATGCATGAATGAAAGAATGCATGAATGAAAGAATGAATGAATGAAAGAATGCATAAATGAAAGAATGAATGAAAGAATGAATGAATGAAAGAATGAATGAATGAAAGAATGAATGAATGAAAGAATGAATGAATGAATGAAGGTGTGAGAGGAAGAGGGGGAAACACTACTGAGCATTGTATTTATTGAATTGATGAAATATATTTTTATATGACTTACCTTCCCCACATTAATAAATAAATTATTATTGTAATTGAATATGCAGAGATAATTGGAACAGAAAATTTACTTACCACACACTTTGCATTCCACTGGAAGGTCACAGTATTTGTTCCCACACTATAATAAGTTTATATTTATAAAACAAATATAAATATATATGTATATATATATATATATATATATGTATATATAATATATATATATATATATATACATATAACATAATATTTATTATATGTACAAAGAAACTTTATTTAAATGTGGCCTTACCCTAATTATACGTAAATACTTCATCCAACAGTACACAAGAAATTCATTAAGTCACTCTTCCAACACACACACACCACACACACACACACACACACACACACTGCCTCGGGCCATCTGTAAACCAATGCATACACAGAGTAATATAAAGGAAATGTATCTATATTTATACACTTCTAAACGCGCACCACACGCCAGCAGGAAGCAAACAGAAGCCGCGGCTGTCCCAGTAGAATAGGAGCACGCCACTTAGCAGAATTAACAAGCAATCAGACAGAAACCCTCTAATGTGCAAACATCTCCCCGGAAGGATTGCACCAACCAAGCGTTGTGTGTGTGTGTGTGTGTGTGTGTGGCACAGCCTCAGACTGGCAGACAGTTTGCTGCAGATGATTAGCTGGGTAGGAAGTGTCCCATGATCTTCATTGCGTAGGACAGACATTTTTTATTCTCTTATGAATATACTAACTGTTTCACGGAATAGGGCAGACATGTTCAAACATATGTACTAATATATACTAACACGCACACACATACACACACGCCTCCCCCGGGCATTCCCAAGGTTGGAGCCAGGGACTATGGCAACGAACCTGGTCGTGAATGGATGACTGGCATATTTCATTTGAAAACAGAAGTTACACACCATTTTAAGCTATGGCCCGGACGAATGGGCCAGTCAGTGATGAGTGATTTCAAGGCATTTCTGGCAGCCACTTTAAGTAAAAAAATCCTCATTTTTGAACCAGTGTAAATTCCAACCGGCATTTCAGAACAAAACTATTCTCCAGTAATAGCTCCATTATACAGTGTGGGTCTTCTCCTATTAATTTAGACACAGCATTACATACTGCAGTTGATTTAACTTTTCCACAAAAGCCAGTGTTCCTGCAGGCAGTAGCTGTGGAACTGAATCAGTTTACTTAACAGGATATATTGCACACTTTTATAATATTAACTCCAACCTCTGCCCCTTAATTTAGAACTAATTAACCATTTACCATGACATCATTGCTAAAGCTGCAGTATATACACGGGAGGCTTTCATATATAAAACTAACTGGTACTGGGATCATAAAACTACTGGAATATAAGCCTTTGAAAGATATATAAATGTCAAGAGAGAATTTACTAAATAATATTTGGGGGGGGGGGGAGGATTTGGAAAAAGATCAACAAAGGGCAGTCATTAAACAATAAACAAAAACTTGAAGACAAGATCTCATTGGTGACTAAAAGAAACAAACCCATCATCATCATAATCATCATCATAATCATCATCACCATTGGTACCTAAATTTAAGGCATAGCTAATGATTAAATAGATAGAGGTACCAGTGAAGACCTGGAGTTGGAATTAAGGAAGGCTCAGATAAAAGAATGTTCAATTTGTAATTATCCCCAGAGAATGAAGCCTACAAGTGAAGTATAGTACTTATCTACAAGATTTCTCTGGCAGATGGCATTGCTAGGGGTAACAAATGAATGCAGGACAAGTAGCCCATAAGAGAGACAACATCCCACTACAAGCAGTGGAGGTTGGTGGGCAGGACACCCCCGTTAGGCAACACCAAACACCTAGAGCCTGTCTATCACCTGTAGGATAATTGAGGGGTACACAGGTTGCTTGGTAACCTGAAGAGAGACAGCTTAGGTGGCTGCAAACAATAGCAGCTGCTCCTACCTCACTTTCTGGAATTGTGCAGAAACCAACACCACAACCAACCAGTCTATAATTGGCACTCAACACCACCACACTTAGATAGCTAGGGTATGTGGAGCCAAAGGTATACCACAACAAGAAAAAATTTAGCAAGAAAGTATTTTCTTACAAGAGGTCAGATTTCTTTTTCATTCCAATAAGGAAGTTAAATTTTCTTTAATTTTATGTCTTTATGTTTGCTTTTTTACAGAGCTAAGATAATAATAATTATAGCAATTCAGTTATTCCCAGCTGAAGTAAAGAAATAAATATTAATTATAATAATAAAAACAACACAATAATAATACATGTAGTAGTTTTCTCTGTTGATACAACTAATGAATTGTATCTCAAACTTAGTCCAACATTAGGACTTCTTGCTAAGGACTGGGTTAAGTTATAATAATTGGCTATATAAATAGAGAGAAAACTGATATTAGTGGTAATTAGTCGTTATCATAATCATCAGCCGTTATATAACTTCCAAGTAATTAATGGGAACAGCATAACTCAGAGCAAGTGCACTGTCAGCAGCAAAGAGACTCAATGAATCTGATACTCGAACCATGTAACTAATGAATGAATGATTAATTGTAGCGAAACATGCTCTTCATTTAGAGTACATCCCATAACGTCAGTCATGAACCTGAGAGATCTCTGTACAAACACGTGTTAGATGAACTGGAGCAGGCCATTCACACGTGGTTATCTTCTGCTGTTGAATTCTTTCATTACAAAAGAATGCACCCCCACGCTCTGAACACAATCTTGTTTTAAAACACATGAATAAAAAAAAAAATTTTTTTTAAAGTAAAGAGTATACATGCACACAATAGACTTGCTGCATCAAGAAAACAACCATAAAATTCCAATCTACATCATATATTTTATCCAGTAGTGGTTGGAAAATCATGATAGGGTGGCACGTTTAGAAGTGGGCCGGACCAAACACTCCAACATTACGAGTCGCTTCTGGTCCCTCCCACTAATTGGTATGGCACAGCCGAGAGTATTGCATTACACATGGGAAGAGCAGGCAGAATGGCACAGCGATGAAGTCAGTCAAGTGAGGTTGAGGTCAGTCTGTCTCAAGAGATATAAAGTGGGTGAACCCATGCAAAACTTAAAACACTCAAAGTTTATACGCGGAACGGTGCCAAAACCATAAATATGGCCGTGAAAGACATGACTGTTTGTCCGTCCATACAACTACATCCTTCAGTTGCTGTGATTCAGTTTGGTCTTAGTTCGAGGAAACAAAGAAAACGATCCATTCTTTTACAATGTTCAAGAAGTTGAAATGTCGGGTTAAGTTTTAATGAACAATATTGGCTGTTAGAACGAGAAAAGTTGCTATTATTATAATTATTTCAGCCGAGAATGAAAGAAAAAACAACAAAAAACAAATAACAAACAAACTTGTATTCTTCATAAAAAAATATAACAATTCAAATATTTAGGCTCTGTGGAGCTTCCTCAAATACTCTGAAATGCCTTAAATGTGGAAAATATAGAAAGATGCAATGATTTGACTTGAGTTTTTGCTCGGGACATTTGGAAATGGTGGGGTACAAATCAGAACAAAGGCTTGCATATCTACAGCAACCATTCTTGTAGTTTCATTAAAAAAATTTTTTTCTTTTTTAAAAAAATGTATGTAATTTGAAGCAGTTGTTGGGACACAAAATTCTTGATGGCAACAGGGACAATAATGACATATGTAAGCAAGAGACAGCCAAGTATTTTCTTACAATGAGATGAATGCAAGACATAGGTATGGTAATCAAGCATTTCAATAAACCAGATACAGAGTCGATACAATATTATTACAAACCCAAACTCAATTATAGAACACGTCCATTTTGTGGGTTGTATTTGAATAACACAGCTTAGCCACTCTAACTCATTACACTAAGTACTTCATTGTTCCCGAAACCATAGCAACACTTAATTAAGTGCAATGAGATCCAGGAGAGAGAGAGAGAGAGAGGAACAACAGCAGTTCCCAGCAGGTAATGGAAGCTTCTAGGGAGAGGGTATCAATTTTACTGAGGAGATAGAGACACACTGTGGTTTGACAATTGGTTGGCTTCTAGAAATACTTCTACATGCAATTGGTCATGGTGGCCAGGTAAAGAGCTGAGATCAGGTACATAGGTAGGCTTTTTGAAATCACTTCTTAAATAAACTATTACTGAGATTTAAATTTTAAGAAAGTTTCGAAGCCATGCAGTCTTCGTATAAGCATCACCTCCCTCTTCCCCCCCCCCTGCCCACAAACCACAAAATAACTGGAGAGAAAGTTAAGAAAATGTTTGTACTCACAGACACTTGCTAAAGCCTAACATAATATTTGTGAGTATAATAAGAAACTCTAAAACTAATTATGCTAGTACAAACTGTATGTATAAAATCTGATTAAAATAAAATGGCTGACATTATTTATTCCACAGAGTCCCAAACCAACGACAAAGAAACCTTTTCATCCATTGAAAGCAGGAATTCAAGGCCAGTGGGTTGCCAAGGAAATAGGGATGAGAAAGCCGCTCATTGTGGAACAAGATAGTCGCCATTGTGTCTGTGGCCACCGTGACAGTAAAACACACACACGAGTAGTAAGGTAAGAAACCCAAGCCTGGTGCTAGGTTACTGCCTCTATAAGAGGTCGACAACAAATTTCCATGTACCGTACTCCTGATAATGTACTTATACAGTTATATTACTGGGCAAAAAATGAAAGTCTTTCAAGACAACCGTGAATTCCTTGTCATAAAATATAAAAAAAATATAAAAAAATAAAAAAAATAAAAAGTTGAAAAAAGTTGAAAGATAAATTAACCCGAATTTACCCACGTATGAAAAATATCAGTCCCACTTCCCTGCCCCATCTTTTAATTAAAATTGGAGTTTCCAGAGAAGGGAAAGAGTTTCCTGCCACCTACTCTGACTCTAGATGATAATGGCCAACACCTCTTAGAGATTAAATAATTCAAGTAACACTAGTAATTGCCTGAGGTGACCAGTCTTAAAACGCCGCTGGTGCTATCAACGCCGGCTTGTAAACATAGGCGAAATCTCATCGTCTTGTGGTGCATTGCAACTTTCATCAAAACTGACATCTCTACTAGTAAGTGCTGCGTGTAACATTGTCGTCTGAGTGTTATCTTTAATAATGATACTTTACCGATTAATTACACAATGTAACGCATGTAAACAGACAAGTAGTTATAATTGCAGTGCACTCACTTACCTGTAAAAAAAAAAAAATAAAAAAAAAAAAAAAAATAAAAAAAAATAAATAAAATACGTTGCCCTAATTGTAGTGACAGGAGTGAACCTGATGATAAGGTTCATACTGACTTCACATCACAAGCTTGTTGTGCCAATCCAGAGCACAACACACGAACTATCACAGCTGTTCTTATCCCCTCCCCTACTTCCCTCTCACCCTACCCTCCCTCTATTTACTATACTGTGTACTTGAGCCGGACATCCCTCCAGGCTGTCTGTGTGTGGTGGGTCTGGTATGTCAGTGGGTGTCTGCTACAGCACATTCCTCCAGGCATTATTCAAATAATTTATTCTCATTTTTGGGGTTCTGGAGGAGGGAAAAGAATCTTTCTTTAATATTCAAACAGCTGCTTTATGAAGTTTTATTCTTTTAGAGATTTCCAAGTCTCTTTTAACTTTCAAACCGTCAATGAACTATGAATATCATTAAAACTCACAAAGTAAGCTGGCCTACGTATATCTTATTCTGCAAGAAGTGAAGTTGATCCTCATTTTCACTGAGCAGATAAAGTGACAGATTTAATTATAGAGACATAATATTTACCATAATAATATAGCCATTTTTAACTTTATTTTTAATACTATGTTGTAAGTTTAGTATAAGAAAGTTATTACGTGAAGACTTTTTGGTGTTAAAAACGTTTTTGTACTATACTGTATTATGAAAAACATTTCAAAAAATCAATATATACTATTAAATTGATGCATTTGTACATATGAAAATAATAATTAAAAAGATCCACTAACTTATATTGAAATATTTAAAAGTACACCTGTATGCTCAAGTGTATAACACAAGTTAAAAAAAAAAATTCCTAATAATGTAATGTGGGATGGCCTGGGGCTACCATTGTTTGCTGTTGCTTTTTATACAGCAAAGCGAGGCCACACCCATTCGCATTTGAAATCTTCAGTATTTAAAGCGGTTACTTGAAAAATCTCGTGCATAGGTGAAATAGCACATCGTCATTTTACCAAACTTTCTTGAGTCTACCATCAGTGAATGAAAAATTAGTAAATGTGCAGCCATCTCACAAGTCTATAAGCATGCCCAGTGTGGCTCACGAGCATGCCCGGTGTGGCTCATGAGCCTAAGGCTATGAAGACAACAGCAACTTATTGGAACTAGTCCATACTGGCACAGTGGTTAGTGTTGAAGTGCCACTTTATTAGTTAGACGGCACAAGTCTCTCTGAAACTAGACTAATTCCTCCTGTCTGTGCGAGAGAGAGAGAGCTAGATAGTTAGACAGAAGCTCTTCCATAAGACACCCTCTTATACGCATTTTCCTGTCAAGAGCACTTCCATCTCTTAGCCAATTACCTTACCATGTAACCGGTAGTAATAGTCAGTGATTTTTTATTTTGCCCCTCCAGAAAATTATTAAATTATTGTGACCCTCATGGTGACATTTACCACAAAAAATATTCATCAATTTCGTGGAACCCCCCCCCCCCCCCCGAAATTTCAAAAATGTTGATTTGACCATCACAAGTTCGGTTCTAAAAAATACCATGATAGTAGTAGTAGTAGTAGTAGTAGTAGTAGTAGTAGTAGTAGTAGTAGTAGTAGTAGTGATTTACACATTTAAGAACTGTCTCTTCCCTATCATGTCTTCCTTGTGTGCATGTTTGTTTCCAGAGTATTTCAAAAGTCAACATCAAAGCAATTCTAAAGATAGCACATGACCAAAGACACTAATTGGGATGGGCAAAACAAACAAAACACACAAACAACCAGATTGATAACAACCACTAAACATTCTCAGTTGATTCACGCGGGATATTTATATAACGGACTAACACCACATCAACATCCTATTGCATGACTCTATACCATAAATAAATATGTAATGAGAGAATTCGGTAATGGGCGTTCCGAACCAGTCAGCTGTGAGATATGTTAATGGGGTAGAGCACAGGCGGTATGGCAAGCACGCACGCACCCGGACGCTCACAGTGACAACATCACTGGCTGACTTCCTCAGCACGTCACTGGGCAGTTGCCAAGAGAGCTAATCAGGTTTGTGACCTAATTCAATGACAGAGGGCACCAACATAACACTGTCTCAGACGCAACAAGCGTCTAGCGTCGGACAAGTGCCCAGGAAATGCAGGAGAGGAGGGAACAGTTGGCCGGTTAGCACCGAGTTACACGGAAGTAAACTTTCTCTTCCATCTTTTGTGTTGATCGGGTTAACTGCCCGCATGCCATGCCCGCCTATGATCTGCTATCTGGCTTCACCAGGCTAAACAAAACATGGCCACTCCTGAGACAGAATCCCTGGGAACACACACACACACAGACACATATATACATACATACACACACATACATACACACAGATATGCATTGTAGGACTGTAAATGAAACCCCACCCCCTTACCACAAATAGACAATAAACGAGCACAGAATGTTCCTTGTACCGAGAACCTCTATAGCTCTGTACGTGAACAGGTTTCGTGTGAATTACTGCAACACTACAAGACTCATAGAGAACTAGTTTGTCGCCTTGTAGAACATCTTCATACATGTGTCCTGCATCCATCCCATAGTTGTAAATCACCCATCTCATGCTCATTTTTCTCATCATCCTGGCCTGGAGGCATAGTGTGAAATTATTGAATATACCTACCGGGGCAACATGTCTAATTAAAAACTCGTTTATCGTTTAAAAAATGTTCTTTGTTAAAACAACATCAGTAATTTAGATTTCTTCTTTTAAATTATGTGATGGTGCACAAGACAATCACAGGCACAACGCCCCAGTCTATGTAGGGAAAATGTTGATTGACTTATTAATACTGTATTAAAGAAGCTTAAGGAATGAAATGGTTAGGCCACACAAGTCCACAACAGTGGGAGCTTCTGTTTTAGAACTAGGATAGCTCAAAAACTGGATGCTGACGATTTTAAGTGCAAATTTTTTTTTCTTGATCAGGCTCGTGTTGTGCCCGGATTTTCCTGTGCACGGTCACACATCTTGACGATGGAATTAGACCTAGCAGGTTCAGAGTTTATATTGAGTTGTGCCAACTAGGATGGTGACCTCACACACACACAAAATGACCACTTTTGAGCAGCTGATGAGAAAATGAGCATGAGACGGGCGATTGCAACTATGGGATGGATGCAGGACACATGTGCAGCGATGCTCTACAATGCGAGGAACTAGTTCTCTACGAGTCTTGTAGTGTCCAATAATTCACACGAAACCTGTTCACCATACAGAGCTGCAGAGGTTCTTGTTACAAGGAACATTCTGTGCTCATCTATTACCATACAGATAGCAATATTCAGCTCAACTAAGCAAGAAAAGGAAAGAAAAGAGATAGAACTAGTCAAAACAAATACAACATGCATCTAGCAAACAGGATAGCTTGGAAAATAAGTTGAAAAGACACCCAGAGAACAAAATCTACAGCTCCATTTATTTATGTGAAAGGCAACAATTACAGTAATAATTTAAAAAATTTTTTTTATTTAATTCAATGAATTGGTTTTTACAAGCTTTTTATTTTAAATCTATATGAAAATTAACACCCACGACTATATCGTGATAGCAAAAGCATTCCACTTGCAGTTAATAAAGCAGCAATAACAATAACAACAGCAACAACAACAACAACAACAACAAATTCTAGTCCAATTTCACGGGCCAAACTGCAGTGGACACCAAATACTTCAGAATTCAGGCTGGATAGAAAGCGGTTGGAAAACGACCCACAAACAGCTGTGGCAGCTTTTGAAACTGCCACATCAAAAACAACCAGCTCCAGGAGCCTGGGGAAGGGGGACTCACCCTTCTCTTCAAAATAGAGGGCCAGTAAAACCTTATTGCAAGAATGACTGCCTCTAATCTGGGATGAATGGTCCCAGTTAGAAAGTGGGGCCACATGAAAGGGACCAGTTACCACATCCCTTAATCTTGAGGTAGATGCAAGGAGCTAGCATGGAATTCCTCCACACATTCAGCAGAACTGTGTGGCTTTCTCTACTGTTTACAGTTCTGTTTATGTAGGTGGAGATTGTCTCTTCTGTCTGGCATATGCTACCCCATTCCTGTTCTACTCTGCCTTGTACAAATGGCTCCCCTTTGATGCCATTTGAACTGCAAAGCTCCAAAAGAAACCAACCATTTTAAATGGTAGCAATGGCCCATTCCTAATATAGTAACATTCAAAATAAACTCCACCACATTACCACGCTTAGTGTTTCCGTTTTCTTGAGGTTCCTACCAGCACAGTTCGTCCAGATGCAGCTACAGAGTACAGAGTACTCCTACACCAAGAGTACAAGCTGCCACATCAGTAAAACAGAAGATATGGAGGAGACACTCAGTCGGGTGAGGTGGATTAGCGTGTGTAATATTACTATAAGAGGAAATGTGGGACAGTCCACAAAAAAAAAAAAAGCAAGGGATAAAAAAAAAAAAAAGACCAAAACCTCAAAACAAAAACAAAAAAATCCTTCACAGGAAAAGAGTTTTCTGCCTATTAAACCAATCTTTCTACCATTGGTAACAGATAGATAAATTATTTGACACTATATAGTTAGATTAGGATGTCGTGAATCTGCTGCCTCTAGGAATCTGAGGCCTCAAGCTGTGGCGTCTGAGGGTACTGAGGACGCTACTTGAGGCCAAAGACTGTTAAACATTGCCTATTCACGTCAACTGAATCTACCTGTTTTAAAACTAGCAACAACTAAAACTTAAAAAAAAAATAAAAAAATAAATAAGTTCGTGAAGGTAAAGCCTAGAATGTAGCAACAAGCATACAATTTACTCCATTTCTAAATGCAGCAGAGGATGAAACTACTTGAATACATTCACGTAACGAACCAATCAGATTGCTCCCATGTGACTAGCTACGTTCTATATATATATATATATATATATATATATAGGATGAAAAGAACAATGATATGTTTTATAAGTGTCTATTTTACTCTTCATTCCGTGTAAAAAATCATCGTTATCCTTCAATGATAATCCAATGATCCATTAATGAATTTGTCATAGCAACTGTAGTTTTGATATACTTGGCAAATAATACATAACTCAGTGTGAAGCATACACTTTCAGGCGTGTGTAGTTTAAAAGTGGGTGTGGCTAAGGTCTCCCGCCCCCCAGCAAAAATCCTGTATGACACCCTGGAAGGTGATACTAAACTGAATTTGTACTTGTGTTATACATGGCATGGCATGCACTTAGATCTTGCGCACCGTCAGATGCAACTGAACTATGTTGACCTAGCACTTCCACATAGCACTACACCAGATACCCAGGAGTTAGTAAAAGACAGACTCCATTACACACTTTCCTTTCTTCAAGTGAGCTCAAGCACCCAGTTTCTTGTAACTAGGGGTACTTCAGTTGATCCATCTGATGCAGCAATGTTGTACAAAGTGAGCTAAGTGTAAAAGGGGTCTTTGACTGTCTATTTCAAATGACAACCACCATTAGTGCAGTCGTGCAATGGTAACTGTCTTACTGTCGACACTTTGTGACACACGGCTACACACAAACACATTCCCCGAACCCTCAAATCAAAGACACTTCTAATTAGTTATATCAGTTAGTCACTCAGGACGATTCTCACATCCACTTAGATCCCTTAGCAAATACAAACACCGTGGCAACCACCAAGACTGACCCGAGGGCAGAAGTAGCCAGACGAAGTGATCTTGTCAGGGCTTCTGTCATCTAAATGACTGCACACACACACACACACACACACACACACACACACACACACACACACACACACACACACACACACACACACAGAACATGACTATTTAATTGCATCTGACTAAGGTACACAGAAGAAGTATTTAAAAAAAAAACAAAAAAAAACAAAAAAAACAAACAAACAAACCCAAAGAGGCTTGATTAAACACACTCATAAATGCAACTAAATGCTAAATTCTTCCTGCATTCTCATTGTTAATGACAAGGTTCAAGGTTCACCAAGGCAAGATGAGTGGACAATATTTAGTAAACTTGTTAATTACTTCAGTTCTATCAATGAAGTGCAGTTTGTAACATATCCTTCAGTTCTAAAAAAGTTAGGGTTCAGTACTATGGAAACCCGCGGGATTTAGAAATGGCTCAAAGGCGCCGGGCTGTAACATCAGGATTAATCAGAGCTTCACAAGGTGGTAACAAAAAGTACCTCAGGTCTCTTCAAAACTATATTTCTTGGCAATAAGTCACAACAGTAGCTACCGGTAAGTGTTTTCTAAGTGCTGCCGGGCGTGATTCTAAGTGAATTAGATTCAAGCAACGGACCCAAATTGACGTATTCAGTCACACTCCGTTCTAATTACCCTCTAATTACAGCTGACCCTCTAATTACATCTGACCTTCTAATTACAGCTGACCCTCTAATTACATCTGACCCTCTAACTATATCCGACCCTCTAATTGCAGCTGACTAATTGAATGCGTCATACACATACATACAGCAATAGCAAAGGAAAGTGTGTGAAAACTACACAATTAAGCATTATGGAAAAAAAATTTAATTTCCTTCCCAACTTCATGATTACATCCTCCAGCCGTGAACACACATTCCAGCTAACCACAGCAAGAATCAGTTAGTAGCCAACAAACTCCAACATGATAGCCTCTCCAGTCCTAAATCTCCCCCCCCCCCCCCCCCCCCCCCCCCCCCCCACCACAGAAAGTTTCTAGTCATCTCACTCTCTCCGCCCCTCAATTACCACATAATATATTTCCTCCAACAGTGTGGACCCTAATTCAAGGTGGCAATTATCCAAGGGGGTAATATTTCAAAGAAGAAGCATGGTAGTCAAAAACCATATGGTTGTAATATCTAACCCCCCCCCCCCCCCCCCCCACATATCTTAGATACACTCACCACAGACAAGCTGACAGAGGAGCATTGTTCACATGCTTGGGGAAACCTGCAGTGCAACAGTAACCATGACAACACACACACACACACACACATACATATCCGGTGACACACATGTTACAGTTAATCAACAATTCCCAGAGTGATCTCCCTTCCTTCTTCACACCTGACCTAATCGGCGAAACATGTGATTTTTCTCTCTCACTAGTGTGTGTGTTTACCGAGCAAGTACTCCAAGACCCTAACCTTACTGCCGCACAAAGACGGAGGACAAACACTTGTGTAGCTTACACAGCATATCCGTGAAAGATTGTCAAGTTGCTCTCCGACAAGCAGACAGACAAGCAGACTGACAATTACAATGGCAAGGTGTTGAGATGGGATATGGTCTAGCAGGAACTCAGGTGATGCAGGTCTCTAACCAAGTATGGAAGTAGATCAGATGTTACTGGGAATACACACACGCGATGCTCAGATTGCCACGGAACACTGGGTTAAAGAGAAGCTTCAGTCATTTACACAGTGAGTTGTTCACTTTGAAGCTTTTCACAAGAGAGAGGGTAGCATGGATTTATAGATATACACAAGGTTTCGTTTCTTGTAAAGAAAGAGAGTGAATATTAATGTCTGGGTCAAACCCAGACAGAAGTCTCACGCATCAGTAGCAAGTCTGCAATACAGTGAAAAGGATTCTTCGGGGCGTATTATCAAAGATCGTCGAACCTCGCCGAACATCGTCGCACATTAGTTACTAGGATATAATTGTTTACTTTTATTGTTTTTGTCAGTTTTTGCCTTTTACCGATATGTTAAAGTTATATTCTACATAGACTTGAATTTAATTCTGGGCGAAGCTCATATTCTCTACTGCTCAGGTTATATACCAGAGCTGGTCCTTCAGTTTCAATTATCCTTGCCTGGGAGTTACGCCCCAGACAATTAAGGAAGTCTCAGCCCTCAGCAGTAACTGTGTTAGCCATTGTTAGTCATTTGTAAAACTACTTCTTCTCCCATTGTTTTATTAACCACATACGGTCAAACATCTACAATACAGTGCTGAAATTATAAGTATAAAATGATTTCAATTCAGTAATAATAATAATAATAATAATAATAATAACGTTAATAATAATAATAATTAATATTATTATTATTGTTTTCAACAGAAATATTCCAGCATTAATATATGGCATTAATTACTGTGGTATTATACTGTGATATATATATATATATTACACACACACACAATTATGTGTGTATATATGCATGTATATATGTGTATATATAGCGCAATTATTATTATTATAGGCTACAAATTAAGAGATAGTATAATTAATTTTAATGAATCAAGCTCTAATATCTAACTTCCTGATGACAAAAATTTTCCACTTTATTTACCTATATGCAGCAGGGATTTTTAGGGGGGACATTTCCCCCCCCCCCTGAAAATAATTCAGCCCCCTCAATTATTATGACCGTTATGGTGAATTTGCCAAAATTGAGAAATCCACTAAATACCTCCAAGCTTCATTCTAAAAAAAACACTGCATAGGTAAAGGTCATCAAACTCACCCATTCTAAGCATACTGGCACCACTGTTCTCCTACAAAGAAACAAGAATTGATATCCATTACCACATTAGGTGAAAGAGGATGTGAAACAATATCCAATAATATCAATGTGCCAATAACTCTGTAATATAATAATAATAATAACTATATAATAATATACTTATAATAATAGCAAATTTTCTGGTTCTAACAGCCAATTTTATTAATTAAAACAATTAACAATATTGGCTACTAGAATGAGAAAATTTGCTATTATTAGAATGACTGAATCAATAATACACTTGTGTATCAGTAACGATGACAATAGTGTATTCATGAATAATTCATTAGCTGAGCTGAGTTGGTAAAGTATCATCACTACGAGAATAGGGAAGCATCTAGTATCATTATAATAATATGCTTGTGTGTCAGTAACAATGACGGTGTGTGTATTCATGAAAAATTCATTAACTGAGGTAGGTTGACCGTTGTCGTACTGAACAGGTAAAGCGTCGTCACATTCAGTAGAAGAAACAAAGACAATTAAGGAAACGACGACTATTGTAGCTAAAAGCAGGTGAAATCTACGAGGAAAGGTTTCAAAAGTTTCACAAAGCTTAAGCCACAATAACGGATATAAGGACAGAGTGCAACTGTGTGGCAGGTGTGGAGCCCGGGACTGGAGACTAAGAGAATCTGAAGGAGAAGAGAAAGACAGAGAAGGAAACAAGAGAACACGATATTGAACATAATGCTATGCTATTTATATTGTTTATTTTAGTATCCTAGAGTTAGTCTACATATTCCACCCGTTGCGTATAAGTCTTTAGTATCATTTTAAAAACTACTCATTTGACTAGCACAGTGACCACTGAGTGGACTCTGGTGGTGGCAGATACTGAAGTTATTATCGGGAAAGTGAATAAAGGTTCTTTCTAGCTCCACTGTCCTACAGAGGCTACCCTCTACTCCTGAGTTCCCTCCACAGTGGGGTACTTGAACGCGTCACCACTAATTGAATGGGTAAAGCATCATCACATTCAGTAGAGGCGACTAAGGAAACAACGGCTATTACGCTAACAGCAGGTGAGGACGGCGAAAGTTGATAAAGGGAAGGCAACAGTTTCACAGAGTCCAAGTCCACAATCACGGATAGAAGGACAGAGAGACTGAGAAGCTGGAAGAGGTAGACAAAAGGAGAAGGGAATCCATGACTCAAGAAGAAAGAACTGAAGAGAGGAAAGGGTTCAGGAAGAAAGAGAGCAGGAAAAGTAAAAGGATGTAACTAGTGGTAGAGGATATAAGAATGGATATAAATACCTTTTGTTACTGCATCCCTAATTAGCACTGTGTGGCGGGGTACTTGCTAGTAATAATATTAATAATCGTAATTCACTTTAGGTTAACATACGCATGTAGGTATGCATTTGTATATAGCAGAAGATAGAAGACCCCTTACCTTTGCTGGAGGAGGCCTACAATGTTGCAGTAGGACATCTCTGAAGTGTGCTTCATCTAGAATCACACCATAGCTACCTACATAAAAATATCATAATATTAAAAAAATCACATTATATAGCGATAACACAAATAACACAGACATATTGTATATTAGAAGTAGCTAAAGAACACAGCCTCTACATTATGTGGTGGTTGAGCAGTAGAACAGGCTAAATAAAACGAGCTAAGACAACTCCTACATTATGTGTTACTTGAGCAGTTTCCCCTCACCTTGTGTACTCTGACAGAGCTTCTTGCACAGGCTCACTTCAGCTGCTAGCCCAACTATAGACACACGAACACTCTTCTCCTTCAACCGCTACACAAACAAGTAATAAGCAAATAAATAAAGTAAATAATATAAACAAAGGATAAAATAAGTAACAAGTCATCTAACATCTAGTAGTTAGTAATCTAACATCTAGTAGTTAGTAATCTAACATCTAGTAGTTAGTAGTAACATGTGTTTAGGACTTTGTGTACTATCAGTGAGTTCTACATTTCCTAAAGATTCTGCTTAGTTGAACAAACAAATCCAACAAGCTATATGGTTCAGGGTTCATACAGGATTTTTTCCACTGAAGGGGGGGGGGGGGGGGAATTTGTCGAGTCAACACTTCATATTAGTGTTTTAAGTGTGTAAAAAAGCAGAACTAGAAAGTGTTGTACTGGACATTTTTTAATGAACTAACTACAGAGTTAAGATTATTCATTCATAAGTCAGGTAAAAAAAATTTAGGGGAAAACTCAATTTAAGGGGCAAACTAAAATTGGGATGGGGGTTAGGGGAGTAAACCCCAAGGCTACCACAGTCTGACTGAAACTCTGCGATTGATTGCGCTGTGAATTAGTCTTATAAAGATAAGAACTATCAAAAGTCCTCGCTAGGAATCTCCGCCCACATACCTGTATGGTGTCAAATATATTTCCTGGATCACATGATGTGAGAGATCCCATGACAACCACTACTTCCTTGCTGGCATGGTTAGGGACGTGCCTGGGGGGGGGGGGGGGGGGGGGGGGGGAAAGAAGAGAAAAATCACAATGGGTAAGTGGTCATCAAAAATAAAAAAATAAAAACAATTTATAATACCAGTGGCACAGAATTTAATATTACCCAGATTATAAGGGTGCAGCTGTAATTTTTTTATTAGCATAAAAACAACAACAACAACAACAACAACAACAACATACTGGAGAGCTCTGGCTGCCATTTCTAGAGAGTTCTGTAAAGTAATATCTCCAGAACATTCCTTGGAACCGGATAGACCCTTCAGAGCTGTGCAGTGGGTCTTACCATTACCTATTAACAAATCAAATCAGGAAAATTGTATCAACTAAAAGTAACAACTGTCCACCATATTAGAAGGAAAAAAAATCACAGGAAAAATAAATAATAAAACAAATTATACAGCAGTTGAGCTATCTAATTGCATACCAATTCATTCACAGGAGACTTACTGATTCAGAGCTTTTTAATATAATTCCATTATTAACTACTCCATGAATATACAAATAAATTAATTTTTTTAACTCAAGTAGTACATCATAAGTCCACAGCTCTCAGGCATTTTGACTCTGATGTATCTTCCAGTGATCGATGTTATATGTGACAGGCTCTGCAAAATCCAGGAATTTGCTTAAAAAATTGAAAATCCTGATACCTATTGAAAATTACTCAACTTGAACTACACAGGATTTTTACTATGGACATTCAAAATGTGAGTCAAAAAAATGCCATGGGTTTCTGGTGTGCCACTTACTAAGAAGAATAGGCTTTTCTAAAGTACGGTAAGAATCACTTGAACAATAGTGAGTAATTAACCAAGGGTTCCATTATTTGTAGTAACCAACCTTTCGAGTAACCAGAAAACCCTGAAAACTTTGCTATTGTTCACACGGGGTTCCCACACATCCCACACTTTATGTATTGCTAATTTCCGTATAAGCTGAGAAGAAATAAAATGTTTAAAAAAAAAAGAATTTTCTTGCAATAGTGCACTTGATGTGATACAAACTTATTAAGCTTTGCAATTTGGCATAATGATAGAACAATTACTGTACTTAATAGTAAGTGAAAAATTCAAAAATGCATCAAATTTGACCACAGTCAGTATTTTTACTGTTTTACAGCTTTGACACTTTTGCCAAAATTCCTGGTTTTTGCAGAGCCTGTCACATATAACATCAATTACTGAAGAAGATGCATTAGAGTCTGAGATCTGTGGACTTATGCTGTACTACCTGTAGGAGTTTCAAAGCTGTGTTACAGATTTAAATCCACAAATTGCTGGTTTCTTGAATTTTATGTCTTTTTGTGGCTGATGTTTATTATATTTTATGTTTCTTTTTGGCAAACGAATGAAGCGAGAACGACAGTGTGTATAATTGATTATAATGTTATATAAGTGTACGGATTATGAAAGTGTATGTATGGTTATTTTTTCTCCAAAAATACAACTCTTACAACTAACCCACACTTTACTATGGTACTACAACAGTACTGTGTAGTTCTTGAAATGCTTGTTTTATGACCCTTTACCAGATGAAATTTCATAAACTTGGCTGGTAGTATCTATGAGCTAAGGGCTTGTTGTCGATAGCTACTGGTACTTCACTGTAAGAACAATTGAAACAGGAAAATTGAGGTAGGAATGTGTTCTGTGGTAATTAGCCATCAACAGTTAATACTTAAACTCCTAGAAATGAAACTACTACAAAAAAATGTCATCCTAACGACACAGCAGCTGGAATGCTAACTGCAGGTATACAACCAAATGGAAGAAAACTAGTTTGAGGAAGTAAAACAGCAATTTCCCGACATTAAAGTAAATTTTCACTTCACAGTTTCTTTCTCAGCCTTCTTTTACTCAAGTGATTGTGCGTTAAGCAAGTGGTCCTGGGTTCGATTCCCGGTGGTGACCAAACATTATTTAATTCCGTATTGTTAAAAAAAATTCTGTGAAAGAGAGAGAATACATTTAATGATATTGAAGTAGCTTAGCTCAGCTGACTCGCTAGCCATTAGTGCACTAACACACACAAACATACCACTCAGTTCTGTCAGTTTCTCAGCCCTTCCTCGCCTAGAGGCTATAACCCCAAGTTGAGAAATGGGATTCTGATCAAAGAACTCTCCAATGAAATTTTCCAAAACCTAACATCACACACACACACGCGCACACACACGCACACACACATACGCATGCACATACACCAAGCTTATGTAGACTTGGTTTGAAAAAAAGTTCATAATTCATTTACCTTGATGGTGCATGTGACCCGGTCTGGCTTCAAATCTTTCTCTGACATATTCCTTGAGAGATCCAGTACCACAAACAAATGTCTCATCTGGTAAGGCATCATCAACATCACATGGCAACTATCTCTTAAACAATATGCATACACACGCGCGCCTGAGTATGTGTTGAGCGTACATGCGTGACTGACTTGTCATACTTACCATTCCAAGGCGAATTGAACTAGGTCTGTCAAACATTCTGTAATCATACATGCAGAAGCAAATAAGGCACTGACAGGAATATTATGCATTGTACAAAATAGAATTCTTCAGTGCTAGATATAATTATTCAGCGCTAGATATAATTCTAACCTTCTTCTTTTAGCCTTGTATGCTTCATCATCTTGCAGGCGTTGCAAATGACCCTGTGCATCTTCTTGCAGGACTTCCCTGAGTGCAAAAAAAATAAATTTTCACAATTTAGTTTTTGAAAAGACAACAACACTAGGTGAATAAAATTCTTACCAGCTTTTCTCATACTCAGTTTCCCAAGGCTTATGAACAGCGTCGTCTTCGTCCATGTAGTTTGTGTTCGGTAAAGAGTTCGGCCTGAGACACCGTTAATACTGTACTTGATAGAAAGGTAAGCGGTCGTCAATGTAGCTAATAACTTAATGGGAAGGTAAGAGAGCGTCACGTTTTCGGTTTCGGCGACACCTTACATCGCTAAATGTCAAAGAATTCTTTAACTTTAATTATTCAATGTATGTATAAGTGTATAATGTTAACAGAAAAAATAATGGAATAAAAACTTGTGTTCTAGTGAAAGTTCTGAAATGCAACACTCATAAATGGAACGTGTACAAGTGGTTGGTATGTTCCATGTTTTATGTAAGTACATAGCATCCAATGTTCAGAATAATGGGATTGCTGACATGTCAGATTGCAATATTGTATACTTCCACATTGAGTGCACTTTACCAGATGAGAACCTGTCACTTTACAATGGGCGCATTTTGATATGGTAGTCTCATTGGATACCCATCTCAAATCAGGATCAATTGAGATATAATAGATCACAGCTCTAGTAAAGAAACCAGCAATACCTTGAGCATGTAGAATTGAATATTTACTTTTCTCTGCATTTAGTAAACTTGCATTTGTTCTTCTAGCAAAGTAAAACATCACCTCTTTCAGAAAATGGCAACCTCTTAGTGTGAGGTTGTAATACTTTGGTGGTAACTGCTCCCATAACTGACTCCATTTTGGTTTGGGAAATGTCTTATCAGAATCAGGCAAGAAATAAAATGCAAGGTCGATGGCTGGAGTTTTGTGATTATAATCAAACAGTAAATTGTTGACTAATATTAGACAGCAGCAATCGTCTGAATTTATGCTGTACAAGTGAAAACCTTTGCTAACATTCTCAAAAAGCCATCTGAGGAAGTTTTTCACATTCATTTCTGGAACTTCTTCAATTAACTTGTGAAAAGGTTCATTTTGAAAACGTTCTCTTTCTTTGAGAGAAATTTGTATCTCAGCTTGCCTTTCCATCATGTCTTCCCCCAAAGCCATGGGCACTATAGATAGTGAATGACTAGGACTGACTATGAAACATGGACGCTCATCTCCTACACTGTACGGACATCGCTGGCACAAAAGAGTCATGGACTGTGAAGATTGAGATATTCTAAGTTTCATATCACCATATTTAATGGGAAAGCTTGAATAAAACTGGAAACTTAAAGAGCCACAAGAAATCTTCACTACAGTCGAGGACACCTTTTCTGTCTTCACTGCTCTTGAGGAGATGACAGTTGAAGTATTTCTTGCCAATACTATTCTAGTTTCTGATTTTGATTGATCAGAGTTATGTAACACCACTTTAAAGTCATTTCTCCTTCGTTTTGGTAAAGGCTTGGAGAACGCTTCACTGGAAACAAATGTATATTTCCTCCATGACGTTTCAGTGGACTTCAATAAAGCTGATTGCACAATGGCTACTTTATTGACAAAATTAGTTTTCTGTATTCCTACTAGTGAAACCCTATACCCGTTATTGGAAAAGGAAAGTGGGGCAAAAAAATCCAGTGTTACCTTGAAATCATCGGTAGAGGTAGCACCACAGCAATCAAACAGGTGTACATCTTGACCTTCAAGTGCTTTCATGTGCAGGCCATTAGCATCTGGTTCTTCAAATTTGTGGATGTAAGCAGCAAAATTGAAAGAGCTACCATCATATGTTGACAAGTCAATGGTAAGCTGGAACATACCCAGTACTTCGTGCAGTGCTTTGCTGGTGCATAAAGGGCAGTCTTTTTCAGAAAGAGTGAGGTGAGCATGGATGTTGTGCAGGAGCATTTGAGTCTGCAGGCACTGGAGGAATGGTATTGCTGTCTCCTTCAGTGCACTGCACAATGGCTCCCAGAACTCATAGGTGCTAGTAAAATCTTCAAAACGCGATATGAAGCACTTCAGCATGGCCATGGCAGTTTCTATTCCAATAGAAGCACACAGTAAGTTGGGAATGCCACAGCGAGACAGGGCAAAGGAAGAAGATGTGACACTGTTAACGAGTGCGTCCGTGACATTACCGCTCTCTCGTGGAGGTAACCGGGGAAATATTAATTTCTGAGAGGTAGGTAGTTTAATCCAAAGAAATGTTCTCACAGTGCTGACCTTACCTGGGGTAAAGTGGCTTGGTTCTGGTGGGGAGGGCTTCATGAAGACAGGATTGGAGTATTCCTTCCCATCATACCCAACGCATCGAATCCCCAAGACAATTGGGAGGAGTTCGCACTGAAACCCAAAGCAAGTCCGTATGAAGTGCTCACCAGTTACATCTAGCTGTCTCATCTTCATAGTGGTGGTCACAAGAATGCCACTGTCTTTCAGCAATGGAATACAAGACATGACAAGATTAGGTAGTCCTATGTGATCTATAAGATTAGAAGTAGTGATTACATCGAAGCCTGTCTTGCAAACTTGAAATTTTTGTGCTAACTCTTGGCAATACCTGATGGCATCACTGCCTTCAAAAGTGAAGGATATGGAGACATTTTTATTCTTCAGGACTTTGCAGGATGACAAAACCCACATGCAAAACTGCTGCACACTGTTAGCCAAATATGGACTTGAATCAAAATATTTTGGCAAAACTTTAAAGGCTGAAAGTAGGAGCGAACCCTCACAAGAAAAACTTTTTTCAACAAAGTCGAGGGAATGGTAATATCCTTGGAAAGGCAGCAGCTTATGTTGGCACGTGTACCTCCCGTCAGCTCGCTCGTACATGGTAATATTTATATCAGGCTCTTGAAGGGGTAGCTGAATACCAAGAACTTCTTCTGCATAGCAACTTCCCGATTTATAATATAAGTATACTTCACTACCTAACCTGGAGGTTCTATGTTCGGTCTTCCCTACATCTTCACCATAGACATAATGCATGTGTTCTGCCATAAAATTAGCAGTATTATTTTGGTTGTAAAACCTATATTTTTCTTGCTTTTTGATTCGATCCTTGTGCATAGCTTCAGAATTGACCTTCACTTCTCTGTGAAGCCACATCTTCCACACTTTGCTCACTTTAATAAGGCAATCAGAAGTCGTAAATTGGACCATTTGGTGAAGAGGGTTTTCGTGGCTACTCCAATGCTTTCGAGAATCTGCGAACTTTATGAGGTTCTCAAGTGTGGCATTTAAGATACGATTGTGGCTAGGGTATATGTCATGACAGTACCAGATGGCCCACATGGAGCTGAGCAATTTTATATCTTCTTCATCTCGCCCGCAGAATTGAGTGCACAAATACAAGAATATAACATTTCTAGCTATGACAGGTGCACAGCAATCATTCAAGACAAACCTGACACCGTCAAACCTTTTTGGAGCATTGGATATGGCAGAGTCAAAGTTTTTCCACAGGGTGTAGAAGCAGGATCGAATGTCCCCACACCCAAGCACCAGGACTGAAGGATTAGGTGCTCCAATGCAGTTTTCCAGAAAATCTTCTGCTGGAACGTTCCCAAAAGGATAGTAGTGCCGTGAAGGACCATGAAAGCAGTATCGGGGTAGTGGGAATGCAGATGCCGGTTCCTTGTTTCGCAAAGATTCCTGCATGATGACAGCCATCTATATTAGAATTAAGACGTATATATATAGCTAATGAAGAAGCTAAATTCCACAGCCACAATTCTGTGAAATGATGGCTGCTAGTAAATTCCATTCTATGTAGGAGGATATGAATACCCTAAAATGAATATTATGGCTAAAATCATTGATTGTTATGCATGTAATATTTTAACCTCCTTTTCGCAGCAGCTGCGCAAAACGGAACGAGCGCCAAGTTAAAGTGCGCATGCTCCGTAATAATGTCGACGACCCAAATTAACTAGTGCGCTCTAATAGCACAAAATAGCGAAGCGAGCGATGCATGCTCCCTGTAATTGCAGCTATTCCATGCATGCTTGGTGTGGCTACAAAATACTGTCAAACTGAGAAAACAATAGTGGTAGCTTTTTTCTATGATGAGGAATAGTCTAATAAATAAATTAGGAACATTTAATGGCTTTTCAAAAAGAAAGATTCTTTACTTTGCTACCTGTTCTTAGCAACATTTTGTTTTGTTTACCCGCCGTACGAAGTAGCGATGCCCAGTGAAACAAATTCTGCGAAAGAGAGACAAAACGTTAGAAACGCTCTGTCAAGAGCTTTGAGGGCGTTAGAAACTCCAGAAGAAAAATTAGTAAGGAGAGAGATAAGAAATGAAAAAGGCAGGGCAAGGAGGAGGAGAGCTAAAACGAAACAGAAAAGGTTACCCGGCCCGCGCAAGCGCGTAGGAAAATTGTTTGTCTCTCTTTCGCAGAATTTAACGAAAAAATAGCGCGGAATGATAAATAAGTCAGCTCCGCTCGCTTCGTTCGCTTCGCTGAATTATAAGAACGAAATACATCAACGCCCCTGCAGTTTTGCGAAAAGAAAATGTCTAACAACTTGTCCCAGCTCGTGAGGGACGATGATTGTGAGGTACAGCCCGGGAACTCTACTTTTGAAGTTTTGTCAGTTTTGGTTCCCAGCACGTCTCCAGTGTGGCATCCGCGCTCTGATGGATGGTTTGTAGTATTTTACGTTGTGTTAGTGATATTTGGTGTCCTCTTTCTGGGATTTGCTTTGGCTTGCATGTTCCTGCTGATCAAAAGACACCTGGTACAGAGGTTTAAAGTGAGAACTTTTATAGCCATTGATTTGGCCCTGATGACTCTGGGCATCTCCAGATCTTTGTTTATTCTGTTGGATCCCTGGGGGCAGTCTGGTTTTTGCACTCACCAAGCTTGCGTTATCATTTCAAGATTGTTAGGATCATTGGGATTTCCCAGCCTCACGGCTAGCTACACTCTAGTGTTTATAACTCTGTGGATCAGTGCCAGAATTCGACTGGGAACTTCTTGGATCCAAAAACTCAAAATTCTCATTCCCCTCTGCTTTTTGCATTATGGAGTCGCTATTCTGTTTGAGATAGTTGCAGCACTGCCTTTTCGGACACCTTTGGTTGTTGTGAGCTTTCTAGTGGCTTGTGAGGCGATATTCTCTCTTTGGGGGTTTCTGGTGTGTCTTCTCTTCGGGATCGCTGGTTTTAGACTTCTACGCACGGTGAAGAAAAGTGCAAAGAGCAGCTCCATAATATGTAAGGATTCACCTAATGTCAATCGGCACGACCTCATTGACAAGGCAAAGTTTCAGAACAGTGGCAAACATGCAAGATCTGCGACCAACCGTAGGCTACGGAAAATAGTCCGAGGGCAACAGAAGAAGTCCATACGCAAAGTCACTCTGATAACGTACATCACAGTGGTATTGGGCATGCTCTATTCCGTCTTGAGCATTGTGAATCTAGTGCTGATGGTGCTGACTATTTTTGAAGGATGTGTTGGGACTATTAGCGGCCGAAAGCAGCACCCAGCTCTGTGGATGACTCTAAAGTGCCTCGCCTTCATTCTGGAGCTATCCATGGGTGTGTTGCTGACATACGCCATCAGCGATTACACTCCTTTAGTAAAGTTCTTGAAGATGATCTTGACGTGCTCTCTGGAAGACTGTAACTCTTCAGCATTGGCTAAAGATGAATCATTGGTCAACTCGTGTGAGCCTTCTGTGTCGAGCTCAATGGGAAAGAATTCCCTTCCCAGGAACTTGCCGGGCTTCAGTGTTGCTGTCGAGGACAGCTTTTCCCAAAGGACTCCGAGGAACTTTCCTTGCAAGTCACCGTCTCCCCTCGGAGTGTCTGTGATGGCTAATGGAGATGCCTTCACTCCAGGCTGATTAAGAAAAACAATTTTAATTAAAAAAAATTTTTAATTTATTAATTAATTTCTTTGTCTGTATATCACTTCCAGTATTCATGAATGCTTCAAAGCAACAATTTCCATTTAGTGTGCATGTAATGAAAGTACAATTATCAGCTATCAATAAGTTTTGGTTTGATTAAGTGCTAAATGTTTTTCACATGTCAAATGTAGCCTTTGGAAACTCATTAAAAATTAAGTGAATGAGATTATTGCCATGTTTCTATCAGATGGCATATAAAAGAATGGGTGGGTAACCTCGCCTCAAATCTTGGATTGATTGCAGCCCAATTTTTTTTTTAATCTGGTAGTTTATTAACAACTGGTGAGAGAATATGCCCAGTGGCACTGTGGTCGTGAATATGTTTAACCGGTTCGACAAAGTCTCCAGTTATACAGTGTTGATAAATAGTCTAATTGGAAGCCTTGCCCTGCACATTCCTTATTTTGGCATCTATTAAGGGAAAAATCCTATACTATAAGGTTACAAAAACAAGAAGAGGCGGACACAATTAGGATTCCTTTGTTACTCTTTTTAATCTTTATGGACTTATTTGTGTTACTAATGAATAATAACTTTTAATAAAGTACACATTAAGATGATAAATACAGTTTATTCTTGTAGTACTAGTTAAATTTGGTGTATTCATCCTTCACTGTTGACCCAACTTAAACCTCGAAACTTCAGAACTCTAAAGGTCTTCCTTGTAAATATCGTACCAGTGTTGTTGCTGTGGCTACAGTGCATATCAGTATGTGCTGGCAGACTTATAGCCTAGCTTCCTCGCGAGGATAGACTAGTCCCTGAATTCACACTGTTCACACCTGCTCTAACAATACCCCATATTTCAAACCTCCATCGAGACACTTGTCTACATTCTCCTCATCTATATTCTGTTGTTGTTGTTGTTGTTTCTTTTTGTTGTTGCTGTTGTTATGGCTGTTATATTTTCCAATAGTATTTATGTTACAGTGGATTGTTTTTTTTTTGGTGGTTGTGATTGTATTAAAAGTATGTTAGCTATAATTATAGCTAACAGTTTGAAAGGTTATTTTCAATTAGTCCTTACATCTTACTGCATATAGCTATAAATGAATCACTACTGACAGTTTGACCTTTGCAGCCCCTGAGAATGACCTTGGCACGAAATTGAAACATCTGACTAAAGTTTATAATAATAAATTTATTGTCTTTGTGAACAGATAAGACTGCTATTATTCTACATTCTTCTTTTCTCTTTCCCAGGGTCCAAATATCTCCCTGCCAAGTGAAGTAATCATCATCCTTTTGTAAGCACCTCTATGAGTCGGCATGGCCTTCTTGTTTGTTTTCAATCATCCAATTGACCCTCTCATCATCTGTCTTATTGAAGACTACCACATATTAGGGTTGGCATTCACACTGGGGGACATTGTTGCCTTATTACTTGCGGCAGATCGAAACTATTGGATGAGTGTACACGTGCATTGAGGTTCCCATAGTGACAGATCAGCAATATTGCTAAATAATGAGTGAGCATTGCCTAAATTAACAAGACCTCTCCACTACAGCTTACACAGCCATTGTTTGGATATCACACACCACTAGCTTATAGCTCAAGCTACTTGCTGAGGTGTAGGAGCGAGTAAGCCAACAGAGAGCCTTTGTCTCTGACTCAGAGTTGCACCACATCTAATGAAAGCTTCACAACCATCCTCCTCATCCTCCTCCTCACCCACAACCATGACCTTGCTCTGTGCAGATAAAATACATTGCAATAATGCAATAATACTGCATAGAATGAGTTACAATGTATAAGAGGTTGAGGCTCTAATGGGAGAAGGGGAGGGGAGTTATATTAATTTATTTCCTCTTGCAAGACTACAAAATGTCAATTGACCAGTAGGCAGCTGTAATATGGGTCATGTTCCTTAGTAAGATGCATAATTTATTTTATGGAAAAGGGTTATCTCACTGTAGCCTCTTATATTATGTACAATTATGCAAACTTTGGGAGGAGGGGAGGGGGGAGGGGAGGGGGGAGGGGGGTGGGGCTCTAACCCCTCCAACCTCCCACCCTCAGACTATACAATATGCATAGCGTGAATATATGCTCCCTACATCTCACCCCCCTCTCCTCCCATCCCTCTCCCCCTACCCCCCTGCCTCCCACCCCTTCTCCTCCCATCCCTCTCCCCCCACCCCCCTCCTTACTGCTATTCGCTATCTCTTTAGGGAAATGAGAGTGATACTGTCTAAGGTCAAGCATCCTACCCCTGCTAACTACCACCATCACTATAACACACAGGTGAAGGAAGGTGCACATCCTTGTAGCTCTGATGTCACTATGAAATTCAATTACCTATGATCAAGAATTGTTCAATGCCGCCCGCCCTCAGGCTTATTCTGATCAAGTCAGACTTTGGAATGTCAACTAAACAACAAACACTTCCACTGACACAAGAGACAAAGAGAGAGAGGATGGAAATCTTGTGGCTGCTGGCCCTAGAATGGCATATTTCGAAGTATGTGCAATAAGAAAATGTTTAAAATATGTCACTTATAAGAATTAAAGGACTATGTGTGAGCGTGTGCGAGTGTGTGCGTGCGTGGGTGTGAGTGTGTGGTTTTTGGCTTCTATTATTCATTTTGATACAATAATGAAATATTGTACATCTATTATATCCTCCGCCATTTTGATCATCACACTCATCCAAAGTCACACATAGCTATAAGGTGGTGCACGCTTGTGATGCTTCTGTACAAGTCCATGAGAGTAAGTGATGATGACTACACTCTGAACACTTAACAAACAAGTCATCCATTAGTAAACAACTCTTAACTTTCCACTCCATTACCTGCTGTTCATCAAGTGATTCACTTCTAAAACTACCCATGACACAACCTCAAGTGGCCTTTGTTATTGATTACATCCCGGTTGCTGCATATCCTGGTTACCACGGCATTGTCGTTAGTGACATTGAACTCTGGGCTGTGGATGCCATAGATGTGGCAGGGTGATAGGTTAAAAACAAAAGGAAGCTCACATGATACGGAATCTCTCAAACACAATCTATCAAGAAAGGAGGATGATATTTCTAGGAAATTTTCCCCATGTGTCAGGTATACTGAATGAGATCACATCAATATTCCTACAGAAAAACAGTCCACTACAATATACAATATGTGGACTGTCTCCTTGGTAGCCAGAGCTTCCAATGCTTCCTTTACCGATGTAGTTAAGATCTAGATTAATTTCCCTCCTTTAATTAAATCTTAAACACATATCCCCCCCCCCCCCCCCCCCCCTCTTCCTCAATTCCTTTTCAAACTCGACACAATAGGTATTTTGATACAATAATCTTGTGGTGATCATTTCCAGCTGTCTCCTTCATTGTGTGCATGCTTGTGTTACGTCTGCTACATTCTCCAGTCATGAGCTAATGTTTACATTCACACAAAACCTGTCAAAATGAACTTAAAAGCAATATTTTTTTTTCTGTTCCAAGCCATTTCAAAGAGTGTCAGACAAATACAAGCAGTGAGACTCGTGTGATGTGCACTGAAATTTAAAACAAATAATTGAACCAGGCACACTTTAACCTTTAAAGCTGCCCACACAAAAGGATGATAGCAGTATCCTAGAACAAAGACTTGTCCTGGATAATCATCAGAGCGTTGCATGCAGAACAAGTGAACATCTTTGAATGACTGGGGGGAGGGGGTCACAGAAACTTTAAAGGCATTGTATCACTATGGCCTGCTGCAGAAGCGCTTATGCCAGGTAAGGTCACATTGAAATTTAAAACAAATAATTGAATCAAGCACACACACACACACACACACACACAAAGTGCAATAGATGGGCTATAGCAACTAATCACCCTGGCAACATACACTAAATCTCTCACAGCACAAACTTCTCTTTCAGCTTTAATTCTGCAAACATTTACTCTTTCTTAGAAACACTCAGAACACCCTCGACCGAAGAGGAGTTCAGATATGAAAATCAGAATCCAAAATAACAATTTTGAATGAGTAGAAGACCTTCACCCATGCACTACATCTTCATCCATGCACTACATCTTCATCCACGCACTACATCTTTGTCATAATATTCCTGCTATCAGAAGTTCAGATAAAAGGTTTGATATTTGGGGATCTACACTAAAGCACACAAGAAGTTTCTCGGAATATGTCCTGACAGGTTCTTCACACAAAAGAGAGTTGTGCCTATCTTTCTCTGGAGGCATAAAATATGTCTCACAAGGAATTCTAAAGAAGTTGAGTTTTGTTTGTTTGATCTCCCCCCCCCCCCCCCCCCTCCCCCCCCAACATCACTTCAACATGAGAATAACATGTGGGATACAAAATACTTGGAAATTCTGCCATTCTGTTTTCAGACTTGCAGTGTTCAGACTCAGAGCAGCCTGCATTGCATGAATACATAATATACAATTGAGAAGATATGAATGAACGCTATAATGATTTCTGTTGATGCTGAGCATAGCTAGTTATTCTATGATTGGACAGAAATAATAATAATAGTAAAAACAATAACAATAAACAACTACTACTACTACTACTACTACTACTACTACTACTAATAATAATAATAATAAGAAGAACGGGGAGGGAGGTGGAATGACAAACAGAACCCATGGCTATATATGTAGCTCGACTAACTTATTCAAACAATAGCACCACTGTTACTACTACTACAATAGGCCCCCCAAAATGGCTTCTTTCTTCAATTGATTCATACAAAGTGAGAAATTCCACCTAAGGTCAACCATCACCAAGAACATCACAGCGTCCATGAGTTGGCATAGGAGCTTTGATCACACAATGGCGTACCTGGCAAAGTGAGCGCAAACACACCAAACAACTCCAGAGGTAGAGGCGACAAGACTGTTGTGGACCACTCATCCTTAAAAATGTTACTAGAGAGCTTCGGGTCAGGAAAAAGAAAAAAGAAGAAAAAAAAAGGGAAAAAAAAAAGAAAAAAAAAAAGAAAATCAAACAATTCTCACAAGACTCTTGCATTATATCAATTGTTCTTATTAGCTATATCAATTAAGAAAACACTTAATTTTCATTTCTCGCTTATATTGCCAATCAATTCGTATTCTAAGTTGTAACTTAAGAGAAAACTGCTACTATTACTATTTCAGTCTAGAGTTACAGCTACTCATTTAGTTGCTAGGCTATCTACAAAGGTTATATATGAATGCTTTAATTCTTTTACAGTATTTCTTAGAATGGAACTGAGGAATCAGAGCTCTTCTGCAAAGGAGGAAGTACATACAATCTGAAGCTGTAGAAAGGAATATCACCAGAAGTTGCCAAGCCTATCCTGTGTGTTATGCGCTTCACTTTACCAACTATCAGGTAATGACATTTCTGTGAAAAATTAGGACCACCAAACTGAATAAAAAAGCCCCTTCATATTTCTTTATTTTTGTCATCATCCTGTTGTAGATACACTATCAGTTTGTTTTCAAGAAATTGAACTGTTTTTATGTAGTAAAAAAAAAAAAAAAAAAAAAAAAAAAAGGCTAAAACCAGCCTATTTTTTCAAATTTTTGTCCTTGTGGGTGAATGGGTTCTATTTATATCCATCCCACAGCTCAGTAGCTAGAGAATGTAGAAAAGATGGACATCTGCTGAATTACTAACCAGAGAGCTATGACATCTGTCCATCATCAAAATACGCATCTAAAAAGGCAACACAGTACTTGGTAATAGGACAGGTTTCTTCTGTTAGTACATTTCATGAAAACATTATTCATAAGATTATTAAACAAACACACTGGAGATGTGTAGACAGAAAGAAAAATACAATGTAACTAATATATTGGGCAAGAAACAAAAAACAACAACACAAAATAATGACTAAATGTATTTTAAACAAAACAAGTAAATAAAAAAATGATAAATAAATAAATAATACTAATATAAATCATTGAGAAAAGGATTAGTGGTGATTGTTAGGACAGAGGTACAGTTCCCTCGCTGTACAGCCAAATGTATTTGAAAGATAAATTTGCTCTCTTTCACAGCTAAAGATAATGACTTTAAACTTTGACAACTGTGTGCCTATTGGTGCTAGCTGAAGGCTTGTTTAATAGAGGTTAATAACCGGGGTTAACATCGGCACTGGGAGCGACCAGGCCATGCAGATAGGAGTGGCCCAAATGCGGAAGGATAGTGGGAAAGGGACGACAAAGTATATATAAGTTGAGGCGCGAAGTCAAGGGACCACGTTCTAGCAGTTTTCACAGACAAGCAGAGCCAGGCCAGCAAACCCGTATAGTGGCAGCAGGGACAACAAATCTTATCTCCCACCCACCACAACCCAGTTTCATCAGGGGCGGGGCAGGGGGTTAGGGGTATTATAGGGGGATCTCTCCACCTTGGTGGAACAGACCTAGGGTTTCGCCTCGGTGTGACAGGTACCAGGTAGGGGCTTGTGTGGGAGGCTTTCATTTGGCACCAGCAGCTGGTGCAAATAAGAAGTAATTGGCCAGGCCAAGGGGCCAATGTAACCCCAAACCCCGCCTCTCAAACCACAGCGGCGAGCCCGACCTTCGGTACCACCCGGCACACACACAGCCCAGAGCAGCAGTGGCAACTCCTGGATGCCCGGATCCAGAGGAAGCCGCAGCAGGAGCTAAACCAGTGCAACGTGTTAAGCTGTTAAATACTACTTTTTTTACAAGCAATACGAAAATTGTCCGTTACTTTTTTTTTTGTACCATGGGTTTTTACAAGAAAAATGAAGGCATAGTAATATTCACAACCTACAAATGGGATATAAAATTAGCTGATTGAGTCAGAGACAGAAGATATAAAATGTTCACGCCTTCCCAGATGCAGACATATCAACGACAACTTCATGAGCTTCCAAAGAAGTGTCAGTGTTCATTTCATGTGATATTAGTAGGTGTGAAACTTTAAGAAGGTCCTAAGTTGTTATGGCAATAAAACCCATACAACTGCTTGCCAGTGCACGAGGAAAAACCTGGTGCCAAACAATCATCACTATGACAAACACTGAATATCATCTAGTCATGAACACACCTCCTGACCATTCATGAAATAAAGATACTCTATACCACAGTATGCAATTCTATTAATTAATATTCTTCCTTACAACACATGTGACCATACACACACATATTATACACACACATAAGACACTGTATTACGCTCCTGACTAGCTTGTGTGTAAAGTGTTCATCCCCAGAACAAGCAAGTAGAGAACATTTTGACCACACCCCAAACCACACCCATTTAAACAATAGATAATACATCATGTTCGTAGTTATAGCTTAAATTTAGCTGTGAAATATTAGGCAAACTGGAAACACTCTAGGGGGTAGACTACATGTGTAGGGGCCAGCAGAGTAGCGCTGCCGGAGTGCATGACGGGGAACTAACGAACTCTGGGGGGGGGGGGGGGGGGGAAACCACAGATATAGCCATCACATTCCGCATGTGAATAATTTGATAAAAATTTTGTCTTTTTTTCCCTTTTAGGTAGCTTAATACTTCGAGCCTCTGATCAGTCCGGCCTCTCCCCACCTTACCCATGCCATATATAACAGTATTAGCATTTATACTATGCTTCCCTCACTGAGGAAAATACTTGAACACAACCCGTTGTTATTGTTCCTACAATAACCATGACAACAAGATCACAAACATAGCAACGATCAAAACTTCGCCATCCAACAAGCACAGCATAACAAGTACAATCATTAGAACACAAGAAAGACAGCTGGTGCAGTCTGATGACTCTGGGAGAGAGAAACACTGAGAGAGTTAGTGAGGAGGATGGACCTAAGGATCAAGACAGAGTGTCCTCAGAACGAAGATATTCTCCAATGTCAGACTGGTGGAAGGCCACAATGGTGCCTGGATCAGCTCTCCTGCAATCTTGCACTGATTTAGCAGCTACTCCAAAGCCCTGTTCACAACAAGTGATAGAATTCTATTATTCTGGTGGTTTGTTGTTGTTGTTGTTGTAGTAGAGTTCAGTGAGGGTTATAAAGGCTAAGCATATGTTGCTAATAATGTAGCTTGGTAAACAAGATGAATACACTTTGACCAAGGGGCTATGGAATGGAAGAAAATAACTTTCTAAACAGAACAACTCACACAGATACACACACTGACTGTTTATGCAAAGAGAAGTGTATACCAAACTCACAAACAAATCAACTATATAATAATATAAATATAACTAGTGGTGAGCTTCAGCACAAATGGTGAGCAAGCTTGAAATTGAAATGTGCTAACTTGACTCATACATTCAATGACCTTACCTTGATACACTAGACTAACCACGAAGGTAAGTCTTGTGTAGGTATGTTCAGTTGTGTCAATGTATTGTGGGTTGCAGCTACTACTTAGTAAGAATATCACAAAGAAAACATTTTAGTAACGTGTATTGTTTTGTTGTTGTTGTTGTTTTTTCAATTCAAACAGTTGCGGCGAGTGGTTACTATGGCTTTTAAATACCTTTACCATATAAACGTAATTTAAAAACTCGACGTTATTTTTAGTAGCTTTGAGTGTTAGAAGTTAAAATCAATCATATGACTAGGCTCGCTCGCCATTTGTGCTCAAGCACATCACTAGTATTAGAGCCATTAGGCACAGCACACACACACACACACACACACACACATGCACACACACTTACCAGAGGCATGTTATTCATAGAGTACATGACCACGCCCTGGTATTGCTCCGTGTTCTCGGTGATGCGCCCCAGGCCAGACTTGGTCACGTGATTACCATACAGGAAGGACTGCTCTGAGCTGGGCTTGAGCCAGATCTTACGCTACACAGGAAGGGGAGGAGGATAGGAGGGGGAGGGGCAGGGAGGACAGGATGGGGGAGGGGCAGGGGAGGTCAGGGGAAAACAAGAGGGGGGAGGGGCAGGGGAAGACAGGAGGGGGAGGGGCAGGGGAGGACAGCAGGAACAGCAAGAGGAATGGAGAATGGGGTGGGGGAGGGAGAGAAGACCATGAGCAAGGAGGGGGAATGGTAAGAAAGAAATCATTCAGATATAATATTAGGACATGCCTAATGAAAACAACAACAAAACAACAACAACAACAAAAAACAACCCATAAATAAATAAAAAAACAATAAAAAAAAAACTTTACTATTCTGCATATGGAACACATGTTTTCAGAGATGCCAAGCATTCTGGTTAATCTGATTAGAACATTGCCTTCATTTTTTCTGGGAAAATTGATCAATAATTCTGTGACATATGTCCCTAAATGCAGCAATTAGCTGGTTCAACTAGCAGGCAGCCAGCACACATCTACAATTAGAGAACTTAACAATCTATTTATAACGCAGTACACCAGATTATTCAATTTACCACTCGAAAGGAGTGAGCTTAAGAATCCAATACACGTACATGCGTGCGTGTGTGTGTGTTAGTTTGGCAGAGACTACTTGATTAAACTAATTACTCCTATTAACTTTTTTTTTTTGGTTAGAGAAGAATGCTCTAGCTCTAGCTCAATGCTGACACAGCATGTCAAGGTGATCACGGGCGGGACTACTGAAAAAAAAAAAAAAAGAGAATTGAACCAACCCCTCCCCTTCACACACCGCACATGCTCACAGTGAGTCTGCCACAGTCACGTTTACCTTGGCATACGGAGCAATCACGTCCAGAGCCGTCACTTGCAGATGAAACTTTCCAGTCTTGGTGAACTTTCCGACACATGTTCCCATGCTGATGAGCCTCTTCCTGGCTATGTTGGTTGCCTTTTTCATCAACGTCTCACTGCAGGGACAAACATAACGGGGAGGAAGAGAAGGGGGGGCATTATTAGAGAGATCTAATAAACACTTAAATATAAACGATAGTTTCGTTAAGCCTGACATCAATAAACATGGAGGATAACAAAGTGAAACTTGAGTGAATTATTTCAACTTGGAATAACATAGGATAAAAAATTTCACATGTTACTTAATAGGCTGAGTTCCCTTTCTCTCTCCTCCTCCTCCTCCCTCTCCCCAACTCTCTAGCTATAGTCACAATGGCAGATGAGAAAAGTGGGGAGCTTGAAACCAACACATACAATATTAACATACTTGCACCATTCTTCAATCCAGTTGTTAGTTTCCTTATGGACAGACAACCCAACAAATGTAAACAGATTCCTTATTGTTTTAAAGTTTTTTCTTGCTGGTTATAGTTCATGTTATACCAATTTGATTTTTTATACCAAACAATTCATCAAAAAACAAATATGCTATAATTAGCCTATTTTGTCAAGCATCACCCTTAGGCTAATTATAGCATATTTGTTTTTTTATTTTTATAAATCATCCCTGATGATGGCAGAAGCAGTCTGCTGAAACATGTTGGCATTAAAAATGAATTGTTTGGTATAAAAAATCAAATTGGTATATAGATTCCTTATTGTTCCTAACAGTTGAGTTGAGTAGAATGAATGACAAGACACACAAGGAGTCGTACAGAGTAGAGCTGGTGTGTTGTGTCAATAGATACCCAACCATTTCTACAGCCATGTACTGGTAGCTTCATGTAACTACTCCATGCAGGATATTCTCCTCATCACGCCACAAATACATAATCCTAAATACTACTGGACAGCAAGGGCAAAGTGATCTTTGTGTGTGTGTGTGTGTGTGTGTGTGTGTGTGTGTGTGTGTGTCCCTACCAGCTAGAGACTAGGCAAGTGTTCTCCTCCTCTCCTCCCCCTGCCACCCTTATACTATGAAGTATGAACTACTTTAAAAAAGCAGCAGCAAGCCAAGTTAATTAATGAATATAATTAACTATAAAAAAAAAAGAGTACATTTGAGAGTAATTTATGTTGATAATTGAAAGCTTGTTTCCTGGCACCAATAAGGAACACATCATAGAGGTTCATTGCTATGAGTATCAACTTGAATGAGTATATATTAGCTTAACACAGCATAGTTTAATTTGTTAAAGAATGTTTGGGTCTGTGGACCTTCTTCAGCTATAATGAAAAATAAAAGTCTACAAAATGATGTGGTTAAACGTTCTTTAACGATTAAACTATGTTATGTTAAGCTAATATATACTCATTCACATAAGGAACATACTTAAATCCAATGATAAATTGTGACAGATTGAAATTTCAATGAGAAAATGTCTAGAGAGCATTTAATAGTATGACACAAAAGATAAAAAGTTTCCATGCAGTTGTTATTGCACTAAATATCTGCCTTGGTTAACTATGTACTGTGGATACACATTATGTTGTATTTTACGATGTCATGACAAACCAACTCGCCCCTGGATCCTATGAATGTGTTAACATATGTATGAACATTTGGAAAGGTTAATTGCTCCCAACACATTATGTAGAGATAAGTTAGTGGGCATACGATGTCCCTAAGTGTTAGTAATGTATTCATATAAATGATACTTCATCTACAGCTAGCCAAGGGTCTCAGCAAGGGTCCAGTTGATCTCTTCTTCTTCAATGTCATTGCACAGATAGTCTCTGAACCCCCAGATTATCCTCCCCCAGATTATCCTCTTTCCCTGTATCTGTTTTCAGATTGTTTGCACACATCTGAGATTTTGCATTAAACCCTCGCATCAACCTTTCCTGTAATTTGACCAAAACCGGACAAAGATAATTAACTTTCCTAATATTTCCTCTTCTGAGAAGATTAAAAAAAAAAGACCAACAAAACAATATGATATGAAATTCAACCTGGATTTTAGCACCCACACACACCACCTCTCAAACAGACAGATGTGTTTTAAAAAAACAACAACATTATATTAATTTACAAAGTCAAATGAGAGAGACAATACAATGTACACTTTAAAGATGACAATATACAAGGTGTTAAAGGATTTTTGTCCAAAAACTCTGGGCGGGGGGAGGGGGGGGGGGGATGGAAGGAGGAGGAGGGAAAGAGAAGGGGGAAGGAAGGGGGGGGGGGATCCTAGGGGAGCTCCTACCTCGGTATAAAACATTGATATTATGTTTTTGCCAAGATTATAAATTTGCTCGTACATAAAAAATTGATTACAGAAATGTTGCTACTATATACATAGTTGGTAGGCATTTGAATGATTAAAGGCATGCCAAACAATACACATAGCTTACGGTACAACAACTCGTAAAATATTTAGTTAGCAATTGCTGTTCACAACAAGTGATAGAATTCTATTATTCTGTTGGTTTGTTGTTGTTGTTCTCAAGAATGTTGTTAGAACTAGTACACTATGACTGAGTGTCTGTCACTTTAACGATAATTTCTGAAGTGAAAGCAGGATACAGAAAAGCAGCTGCTAGCGAACCCATCTCCTGCCACTAACTACCCAGTGGTAGGTTCCCCGGAATCCTAATAGACATCTCCCCAGGACCACAGACCCACAACTCCCCACCTACAGGAATTATTATTATCCTCCTACTGCTGCTGGTTTAAGTAACGATCCCAGGTGGGAATTTCATACTGATATGGTTTCGTGTTCCAAATGACACTTGAGAACTTCTCTTTCAAACAATACGACACATTTCACATGAAACTCTTATTTGGAGCCAAACAAAGGATGAAGATATAGTTCTGAGAGTTCTAGAATGCCCACGCAGTTATCCAATAGCTGCAATGAATAGTTATAAGGTGATGTTTAGGTATAAGTTACATAAGGTGGGAATCTGTACAGGATTTATACTACCGAGGGTCTGAGGCCTGAGGATAGCTCATTTCCTCAGTGCCCCTTCTAATTATTAATAATAACAAGGCTATCAAAAAAACCTTCTCACTTCACCCACCGCTCCACCAATGATATCGAGCTTCAAGAAGCAAAGTAAAGAGTTTTATAGTCCAAAATAGGACAAGCTGGGCGGTAAATGTTTAGAAGAGTGGAATCCTTTCAGACAAAAACAACAACAACAACAAAAACACAAACAAAAAAATAACTCGTGTATTACAACTTGCTAAAACTATTCCCATCATACTGTATCCACTATCTTTATAGCTTCAGTTGTACCTGAAGAGATTGGCTTAACCTAAGTGGCAAGTCTGCGGAGCAAAGCCTGTAGCTGTATCTTCCCATTGAAGGCACAGCAAGACTGATCACAATTTCAGACCTTGGTCAAAAAAATAAAATAAACATCCAGTGAGGTGAGTATGGAGTCTATTAACAGCGAATTGAGAAATCTGATTGGATGGTTTGAACGAGCTATGATACATGTATATATATATATATAATTTCCACTACATGATATTGTTGTGTATCTATCTAACAATACTATACTATTTAAACTTACCGATGCAGCACTTTTTATATTTCTTAATTGAAATCATGGTCACCAAGTATGAGTTAACACAAAAATGGAGCAAAGAGTGGCAGACAGTGTTAATAACCACTCCATTCTTTTTCAATAACAACAACAACAACAACAACGACAACACATAAAAACTGGATGACTTAATTAAGTGTGTAACAGTGTAAAAGGGACGTGGCACTACCTCAGTGTGTTCTAAATCTTCATACATAGCAACCTTGCTGCTATGGTTGGTAGAAACTATTCCACAATATGATAATCCTGCCAGACACTCTGACAGGCACAGAACCACGTTGGGTAAAGTACCAGACTTGGGCTAAAACCGATACTAGCTAGAATTGTACACAAGGAAATCAAGGTGATCCTGCAGTTAAATATTGCTTATAGTGAGTGGGTGTGGTCTTAATCACACACTTCTGCCTCCCCACCCCAGGTACATATACATATTTCGAGCAACTTGGTAAGCTGGAAATGATCGTTAGGGACAAAAATTAGCCCATCTTTGTAAACAGTAAAAGATGTAGTCTGAGTGAATATCATAAGAGCTAATTAATAATTCCTACATACTTGACATAGTAGACTCTGTCTTTGTGAAGTCTAAAACAGAAGCTTCCGTCAGGTCTGTCTACCAGTACCTTGATATTATCTCCAATGCTGAAGTCAGTAATATAAATAGTAAAAATTGCATAACGTTTTATCTCACTAACAATTTAGATAGCTTTTCAAATACTGTTCTAGTTTCCTCTTCAGTCAGGGGCCTCATTTTGGCATGCAGTAGAACCCTTTACCAATGTATGTCGGTAAGAGATCGCCACCGGAACATACCGACCGCGAGAAGAGAGGAACAGTGTCAGAGCTGCGTGGGAGAGGACGGCTGAGAGAAGTGGGTGGGGCTGAGCAGCCTCAACGTGTGCAGGGACTCGTCAGAAAAGTGTGAAGGTATCACACTTTATCACTCTTCGAGAAGTGTGAAGAGTTCTCGCTTGGAAAAAGTGCGGGCTGTCAAGTGTAAACTTATGTCAAGCTATCACCGACTGCAGAATGTTACCCTCACTCCATTCGACGGTGTTGGATTCATCTTGGGACCAAGCATAACCGTCCACAAGGCAACTCTCCTGGAAACTCACCCGCACATCAGGCCAGAAACTGAGAGCCAAAGAGCGCTGACTTGCTTGCTCCAGAAAAGGCGGCTGTACTATCAAGCCAGGAGGAAAGGTTCACACAACAGCATCCATTCGCTTAGCTTCTCCTCTGATCACGTAGGGGATAGCCAGTCTGCAAACACCACCGCATATATGGCGGATAACGAACTAACTTTGGAGGAAGAGAAGTTGGATAAGACATCAAAGGTAGTGAACCCTAAGGTTAAGAAGGCTAAGACACTGTTGAAAGCTACAAGTGACAGAGAGAAAACTGGCAACACATCCAATTTAGTTAATGTCGACTCAAAGGAACTAGCTGAACGCATTGTGAACCAAGCTAGACGGAGAATGAGAGGAAAGCATGAAAGAGCTTTGACTGAGGCTTACATGAGACCTGTAAGAACATCAACACCGATTCCTGTGCACACAAAAAATTATCTGCCAAAAGTTGGCCCCGCCAAAAGCATCACAACTGCTCATCCAGTGGTGGTAAACAAACATTATAGCAAAACTAATTTTCACAGCAGCAAGAACTCTTCAGTCTCTACTGAGAGCACATCAACATCGTCTTCGTGTGACACGTCAACCTCTGATTCTCCAGACCAGCAACAAGGGGGTAAAAAGGCGGTATATCCATTGACTAATTATCTGAAGATTAGTAAGTGAGGAAATGCAAGTTTTAAGTGGCAATACTCTGTAATACCTTTGTTTGAATGTTGCAGCTTTGAAGTTGAGAGCTACTGAACAGCAGGCAAAGTTGGATCAGGAAGCAAGAGAAAGGAGCTTGAGACTGAAAAAAGAACAAGATAGAGAAGCACAAAGGGTGGCTGCTAGAAAGTTGAAAGCTCAACAAAGAGCAGAAGTAAGTGTAGAACTGAAACCCTTTACCTGATTTGATGTTGTTGTTTTTTTAAGCCTGATAACGTGATTTCTTGTTGAATAGATAGCAGCTATTTCAGACTGATTTGAAAGAAGCTACTCCAGTACAAATACACAGACAGATCTTTGTGCTTAGAGCCATTTTTTTTGCCTCTCAGAATTTATAACTGTGAAGTAGAGATATTTTTTTTACAAGCATGGATGAGTGCAGCAGTTTTAATTTACCAGGACAGACCATATTACTTTTGAAATATTTTGCTCACTCTCTACACTACTTTATTGCTAGAGGAAATTAGTTAGCTGGAGTGCTTCAAGGAACGTTTTCTTGTTAGTTGATAATACCAGAAAAAGTATGGTAGCCACTAGCTTTACATACAAGTACCAGTCTAGTGCCATCTCTCTATGTATGGTAGTAATACTATAGCACATGGATCCCAGTGCTCATCCCTGGAAGTCCATTACCGTATTAGCTATTGCCAATCAAAATAATTAGTATTTGTTGCTACTACACGGACAGTTGGATTACATTTGTGAGACCACACAAGCATATCTTCAGAAAGTCTGACAGACATGGAGGTGCACTTATAGCTAAATAGTAACTAACCACATGCAGACATTACACAGGTATTATATTATTGGCGAGCGAGCGTAGCGAGCGAGACACTTACAGGGGTAACACAATCGAAAATCGGGGATGTTTGTTTATTTAGATATATGTATGGACGTATGTATGTCATTTTGTACTTTGACCCTCGCGTTTTTGTGTTAGTTCAGTTGTCGACCCCCGTCCCTAATTGCACTAAACAGAATCCTCTGGTTTATCGATCAGTACCCGTATCACCCTAGAAATTGAATTGTTTACCGTTTTGAATTCTTTTGCGGGTGCAGTTAAAACTTGAAAACATAAGGGACTTCCATTTCTATTCGAGTTAGTGGCGGTGGTAAGTCAATGCGCTCTTTGTCATGGTTATAAGCCGTGCGCAACGGTATTTACTTGAAAATACATTGTCCACTAGACTACCGCGAAGGTAAGTCTGTGTAGGTGCATTTCCAGTTGTGTCAAAGCATTGTGTGTTACAACCACTACTTAGCTAAACAATATCACAAAGAAAACTTTTAAATAACGTGTATTGTTTTATTGTTGTTTTTTTCCTTCAATTCAAGCAGTTGCAGAGAGTTGTTCTGAAATCCCTTTACTGTGTATGCGAAATTTAAAAACTGGACCTTATTTTCAGTAGCTTTAGTGTTAGAAGTCAAAATCATTCATATAAAAATAGTATAGTCTTTACGCTCGCTCGCCATTTTGTGCTCAAGCACATCACTAGTAGTGCTCCAAGTTTCACTACTGCTATTTTTATTGAACATACTTGTAGTTAAGGAATTGTGTCTAACTTTGTATATAACAGATCTATGCACTCAATGAAGTCATGGCCAAGCTAGAGAGGGAGCAGTTTGAGGCCGCCACAGCTGTGAAGATTTGATCTCTTCCTCAAGCAACACTTCACCCGGCAAGATGCAGTGATCAGTCAAATTATCAAAATTTATTTATTGTACATCAAGTCATAGTAAAAAATGAATCATTTCTCAACATTTTAGCGAAATTAAAGTGATAAAAAGGATTATTATAACATAAAAACGATGCCTGCTTATTACAATGGGGTGATTCATTTATTTTAGTCTTTGTCTCTTTGACCCACGGGAGTCTCGCTCGTCACTACGCGGAATTTTTCGGTGGACCTGTGGTTTAGAATTCCTGAGGTGCGGGTAGGTGGGCATCATTTCAGGATCAACTGGATGCGGCTTTTCACGAAAATACTTGTCTCTTTTGGCACTCCTAGCTGTGATTCGCTTGGCAGGGTCATAGGTCAAAAAGTCATTGATGAGCCTGGTACCCGTATCAGAGATCCAGTGATACTTCTGCTTGATATTGTTGTATGGCTGCGACTTCAACTGGATTTTCTGAATGGCCGGCAAAGAGGAAAACCCTGTCCATATCGACTCGTTAGGAGTACCCAGAAGATTAACGATCAGTCCAAGCTGGTCAATCTCAGACTTTCCCGGCAGAAGAGGTTTGTTGCTCAGCAACTCGCAGAAAATGCAGCCGACGGCCCACATGTCGAGGGCCATGGTGTAGGTAGTGGAGCCCAGCAGCAGCTCTGGCCCCCTGTACCATAGAGTGACCACAGTGGGGGTCAGGGGCTTGGGAGGGATGCCCATGCTCCTTGCAAGTCCAAAGTCGGCAATCTTCAGGCATCCTTTGTCTGTGAGTAGAAGGTTTGAGACCTTCAGGTCGCGATGTATGATGTGGTTGGCGTGGAGATATGATATTCCATCCAAGAGTTGGATCATTAGACACTTCACCTGATAAAATAAAATAAAGTATTTATAGTATTATTAAAATAACTGCCAAGTAGTACCCGCCACAAAGTGATGTTCAAAGTTTTGCAAATTAGAGATGTACTAAATTCTTCAATCTGATTTACCAATTATTGCTGTGCTGCTTCTTTACTAATAGAGTCTGAAGGTGACAACCCTTTACCAATGTGGTTACCAATTCTTGTCGTGCTGCTTCTTTTACTAATTTTACTTATAGAGTCTGAAGGTGACAACCCTTTACCAATGTGGCTAATGGTAAATAATGAACATGGACAGTCACTTACTGATAGACAAGTGTATTATTATAATAGTTATATATAAATACAGTGCACTCTGTTAATGCTGAAATAAATGTAAGAAATATGAATCTGTATTTTTGACTTTTTGTTCTATTTTCATAGAGAATGTTTTTATAGCGAAAGCAGGTTTTCATAATAATAGTAACGTGCTGTACTATAGCTAATAGTACGGCGCGTAAGTTGCCCATTAAAAAATGAATGGGAAAAATCGCTGTTCAATTGAAATCGCACAGGGGAAGTGAAATAGCGCGTAACTAATTGAAATACCTCGGTAACTAAGTGGAAACTAAGTGAAATACCTCGGTAGCTAAGTGAAATAGTACGGGTAAGTGCGCACACGTAGAGCGTTAACCTTGGAAATGTACAGTTCGAGTAGTTTCTAGTAGGGGACAACGTGCAAGAGACTTTATAAAAAGCTGGCCTACTATTAGCGAGTGATAGCACGGATAACCTGTGCTATTAGGGATCAATAGCACGGTTACCCGTGCTATTACTCATACAAACGAGTGAGCAACTTGTACCTAACTAACTTGGAGGTCACGGCTGCAGAAGATGGTACAAGAATAACCTTCCTCTAGACAACTTGAAAAGTTATACTTAGTTAGAAATAGAACTTTTCCATATACACCTTAGGATTAACCAGTGCATGGCCCCACACATTTGAACACAAATCAACTTTAACTCTCCAGTTCCTGACACAGCATTCACATCTAACACAGCTGCCAAGCTGAGTGATTCTGAGAAGGAAATACCAACAAATGGTTAATTAAAGTTCATTCTTTAAATATTAATGGTGAACTATTCTGGGTAGTGCCAATGAAGTTAATAAGTTTAATAGCTTTCACTCTGAGGAAAAACAAAAATTATCTGCAGCCAGCATACCTCAGACTCGGTAAAGGGTGTCCTCATATTGTCTATGAGGGAGGCCAAGTCTTGCTCACAGTAGGTCATCACCAGGAACATACTGTCCAAGCTACTGCCCACCACAACCTCCAGCAGCTCCACTATGTTGTGATGGCTCAACTCCTGCAGTATGGCTATCTCTCTCACACTGCAGATGGGAAGACCTGGACACCAAGGTAAGGAAAGAAACAAGAGACTGAAATGCTTCACTCAAATAACTGTTCACTGCAAAACTTTATACAGAAGCAAGGAGATACAGATTCCTACCTCCTTGACTACTACTATTAATTACTACTACTACTATTATTACTACTACTACTACTATTATTATTACTACCACTACTATTATCTATTACTACTATCATACTACTATTATTATTACAATATTATTATTACTACAATCATTACTTGCTATAATTACGACTATTTTTACTTTTATTAGTACTATTATCACACTATTATTCCTATTTATTGCTGCTGCTGTGGCTGTAGTTATTGCCACTGTTGTTGTTTATAGCATCCATCATGCAAAAGTACTTCACATATTCCTAAAAGTGTTTCACTGGAGCACATTCTATTAGTGCTCTCACATCTATGTAACCAAATCAGTATTGAAAAGTTAAAAAGCAACTATGGAAGATAGGTGTGATCCAGTTACAAATAGTTTAAAAAACACACACACACGAAGTTAATTTGACATTGTCACTTTTTGAATGTCTCCATGGGCCAAACAGTGCCTTCATGCAAATTATCTCTATGGCTACAGAGGCATTCACCCAAACACTAAAGGAAAGTGAAGCAGCTGTAATTAGTAAACCCACATCAAAACAACTGAAGCCGGATCTTCACTTTAATGAGCAGGTAAACTCTGAAAAAAGATCCATCTTAATAACGGATCAAGTTACACAAGGGGGAAATGTATGTTTTGGCGGCTTCGGCCAGTTTGACTGGACAAGGCGATTCAATTATGACTGTGTAAACAATTAGTGACGGTAAAATTCCATCGGCCACAGCTATGCCACCAATTTGGCAGAAGAGACTTGTGACACGGCATTACATCCATACCACTCTTTCACAAGACTTCTGTATTTGTAAAAATTACACTAAAATAAAAAGCAAGGGATAATCCTTCCTTCTTTAAATGGTTGACTCTTATTTGGTGGTGAATTTTTGTTACACAAAACTCTTTAACAGTACTGGGCTGACTCGTTCTGTCAATTGCTGACCTGTTGGAAGTCAGTGATGAAACATAGGAAGTTAATTTTAAAAATTGAACTCATTTTGCTTAACCTATTCACTCAGATATACATGATCAATTGACCAGTACTCTATGCCCTGCTGGCTAACAATGATATTTCACATACTATCCTCAATTCACCTTCTTTCTCGTTTTCCATCCTTATTTTCTTCAGAGCAACGACTTCCTTGCTTTTCACATCTCTGGCCCTGTACACTATGCCGTACGTCCCTTCCCCAACTCTGTTGAGCTTCTCAAATTCACTCACGCTCCTACAAGCGCCCAGGTAGTTCCCGCCAGGTATGGCGACAGGCTCACCCGTCGCCGGAGAAACAACTTCATTCGGACGAAGTTCGGAAACGCTCATCTTGTTGTTCCAAATAGCGCGCACCTCATATTGCGCAAACCGCGCCCATTATTACAATGGAATGTGCCACTGGAATGCGCCATGGGATACCGCAAAGTGATGTTGCGGTTTTGTTTTAGTACTAGCTCAGGGTGCACCTCCCACATGCACGAACTGTAAACATTTTGTACAATCCTTGGAACCCTCTCCAGCTCCAACCGAGAGCTTGCCAAAGGACTTATACAGCTCTCCATAAATATCAGTATGACTGAGGCACAGTTTAGAGTTGCGGCAAGTGAGCTTTTTCGTGAAATGGGAATGGAGGACTCTCCGGACAGTCTCGATTTCTTCCAAAAGAATGCAGAGAATGGGTCCTCCTCCGAATGGAAAAAATGCCTCAAAAGTCCATCAACGCGGGTCGCCCGCCGAGTAAGTTCCGATGGGACGGCGCTGGTGCACCTCAGAAAGAAATACTCCACCGGGCTTGTTACGGACCAGGGACAGACTACAAGAAGCATCAAGGCCAGTGATATAGAAGTCTCTCCGGTCCATGGACGCAGCAGAAAGTTTTCGCCGTCACTAAAACAGAAGTCTCGTTTCGGTTACGTTAGTTCTACCGCCAAAGTGGCCGATGCTGCAGCTGTGAGCAAAGATTCCTCCGATTCAAAGCCTGCAACTTGCTACAGTCCTGAAGAGCCCAGTAAAGCAAAAAACATGTTTAAAGTGAAAAAAGGGCATGGAAAAGCCTCCAGTGTGGCTGCTCCAGTAGTGGGAAGCCACTCCATCAAAGGAGTAGGAGCTTCTAAGTTGCCTACTTCTGTAAGTGCTGGAAATATATCAGCAGTGAGACCTTTTGGTAAGAGTGCAAGTAATGGGGCAATTCCTACCAGGAATGGCGATTATTCACCAACAACAGCAACAACGAATAGTGACGACAGTAAACCATCGAACAACAACTCAGGCTTTACATCTGCTGCAAAGAGAGACCAAAGCAACAGAAGTCCATCAAGTTGTGGATCACAAAGCTCCATTCCAAGACCTGGATCCATGCCAACTCACAATCGGAGTGGGTCTCACGGTTCTGCCGTCCCTTTTGCTGCAAGCTCGTACAAGAAGGAAGTTACAGGAGTACCAATGACAACAATGGACGCCAACAAGAAAGCAAGGTCCATTTCGGTCGTACACAATGGCATCGATACCAACAAGCTGTCTGGAGTCAACATGCGGTCACTAACGAGGACGAGGGGTGTTGATGAGATAAGTACTCCTGAGAGGAAAGTATCTGATTCCAGTACGGACAAGAGACAATCCTTCATTCCGACGCCGGCACAGCAGGGTGCAGGGGGTGGAGCATCAGCAGGGGGTGGAGTATCGGCTGCGGGTGGCAAGACAATTACTTCCAGGAACACATCTAACGGCACAAATGTGACGTCTTCGGAGGGCTCGTCTGGACCAACTGTTCCTGTTAGGAGCAGCAGTGGAAGCAACACACAAGTGCTGTACTCCCGTAAGCCTTCGTTTAAGCTGATACCAATGTCTTCCACCAGTCACAGGATTATGCACACGGTGCAAGATGGAGGGGCTCCCAAGAGGTTGACTTCTAGGGCTTCTCAGCCCGTCCTGACGAGCCTGTCAGCCCCCTCGGCAGTTGCCACTGCTACGGCGGGACAGCATAGCGCTGGAGGCAGTAATAACAGTTCTATTCCCAGACCTGCCCATGGGAAGGCGACTAAGGAAACTGTTGTTTTGAGACATGCCAAGGAAACCGCCACGCCTCAGGGGATGGATGATGGACCAGAGGGTCGAAACGGTTACGATTCCCTCCCTGTCAAAGAGGGCAGGTCTAATGAAACGGAGGAGAAGGACTCGACATCTTCGGGGTCTATTCAGGGACAGGCTAAAGGGGAGTATGATAGGCTTTCTCCACCGGTTCAAAACACTCAACCCACTTCCAAGCAGGGAGACGATCCTGTCTACGACACTATTCAGGACAATGAGAGAAATCACGATCACGGTGTCTCTAGCAAAAGTAAGACCAGCGGCAGTTTGAAGCTTGACAACCACCCTAGTATGCTCTTGAAGCTGACCTCCGAAGGCAGACAGTTGACTTCTGATAGACAGAACCATTCTGCTCTGAATCAAGGCGGTGTCAATGGTGTGACTGCACCCACCTCAAATGCTGGCCACACCTCCAGCAGCAGAGTTCCTACGGAGTCTATGAAATCGAAAGTGCCGGTGTTCAGAAAACTTTCACATGAAAACAAAGCAGAGAAAGACACTCAGGCATCCAGGAAGTTAAGTTCAGACAAAAACGAATTTGGGTTTCAGAGAAAGTCGTCCGGTGGCAGGAGAATGCCAGCACAGTCCATTCCCCGTTATACTAGCAAATCAGGTGACACTTACGCCGTAGTGAACAAGAGCAGAACTTCTTCACAATTACAGCAGCCTTCTTCTACAGTCACCTTAGGGGCTAGCACTGTCGAAGAAACTCCTCCCATTAAAGCCGATGAAAGGAAGAGACTTCCGCGAAGCACGACTACACCTAGCATTAGCAAAAATTTGGAAGGCCACCCTGCTGCAGTGTCACCTTCCTTTGATAATCACCACACCCACCAACACACCCACAGGCCGCTCCAAGCATCTCTATCAGACAGCAGTACGTCGGCAGCGAGAATCACACCTATTTCTTTTAAAGCGCCAGCTCTATCCAGTGAATCTGTCGGAGGCGATAGCGTGCGGTCTGCCGTGTCTGGTGCCAGCTCTGAGCAAGAAGGGCGAACGAGCAAGGCATCGATTGAAGGAGAAAAGGAAATGGAGAAAAGAGGAGGACTGGTACCCAGAGGGGGAGTGGCAATGATGGCAAGCGTAGAGAGACGTGCGAAACTGGCGATCAACTGGTCAGAGCAGAGCCTCGACCGCAACATGCCCAGCATGATCACCAACGCAGTGGAGGCTCTGGGTAATCTAGTGGAAGCCGCCATCTCCTCACCTCCTGCCAACAGTTCTGAAGATGGGAGGTAAGGTGTTTATAGCGAGAATGGTTGGGTCTTAGAAGATTGAATAAGTGATGGAGTTGTTGTTTTGTTTGTTTGCTTGTCTGTTTGTCCAGTTTAAAAAAATACTCATCTAGATTGCAGACAGACAGTTTTAATAAGGCTAGTTTGGTTCTTCATTTTCTCTAAATTTAAAGTTAAACATTAAATGTCCCTCATATTCAGTTGTGATGATAATTACACATTCCTTACCTATTCTGACCCAACCCCTTTCGTATCATCTACTGGTGACATCAAGTAAATTGCTCATAAATTTAGTCCAATTTCAGCTAATCAATACAGGGGCCCTCATTGACATGAACACTGTAGTTTTGGACTCTGGATTTAAAGGTTGCAATCTCTCTTTTTTCTCAATTTTGTAATTAGAATTACATGTACCTTCTGTACTTTCTGGGACGCCTGATACTATGTATCATGTACAGTTTATTGATAACGTTTTTGTTTTCTTTGCTTCCTTTTTTTTTTTTTTTTTTTTTTTTTTTTTTTTTTTTTTTTTTTTTTTTTTTTTTTTTTTTCCTTTCTTTTTTTTTTCCAAAGATGGTAGTTAAGTTTAGCCTAAAACTATACCATAAAGGTAAAGAATTTACCAATAGTTCGTATCCTTGAATTGGGTTCTTACTAGTTAAGTAAATTGATAAGCTACAAGAAGTGACAAAGATGATGAATTCCTCTCTTTGTTTTGCTCAGAGTTGTTTTCTCTGTGGTGGGAGATGAGCATGCTCATGGTGAAGGTGCCAGTTAGATGTGTGGCTTTGCTGGTCAGGTTGGATCCGATAGTAGCTTAGTGTGAGTGGTTGTGGTGTTCATCGTGGTAGAATTGTTATTACAGACTAGTAGTTCTCAGCCATATTGGTATTTAACTCTAGTCGCTTCAGCAACTTGGTTGGTTCCTTACCTCCTTAGATCCTATCTATTCATGTTTGGCAGGAACTGGGCCGGCTATCAGGTATCCCAGCTGGTCGGTTTGCGCATGCGCCTGGCCCGCGCCTGTGACCAGCTGGGATTCCCCGCTTTGGGGGGAGGCCCCTTCTGCGCGAATGGCCTGCGCCGCCCGCGTGATGGGGCCAAATGGCCGGCCCAGTCTCACACCACATAGTGGTGGATTAGAGACTTTAAAGTAGGAGGAGTCAGGGGTTGGATGGTGGGAACAGCTAATAGCTCGAATTCTCCTGACACCTTCGACGCTTTGGCTAGGCAGAGTTCGATTGCAATGCAGCCACGTGCGTATCACCGCGTGTGCAATCACGTGCACCACCTTGCCTAATGCCAGTGCAGCTTGCCGTAGCGGCCCATCCTGGGCCGCTCCAGGTGGGTTTGCCCAGCTCCTGCCGTTAACTCTAGTTAACTACCTTAACTAGCATTTAACTCTAGTCGCTTCAGCAACTTGGTTGGTTCCTTACCTCCTTAGATCCTATCTATTCATGTTTGGCAGGAACTGGGCCGGCTATCAGGTATCCCAGCTGGTCGGTTTGCGCATGCGCCTGGCCCGCGCCTGTGACCAGCTGGGATTCCCCGCTTTGGGGGGAGGCCCCTTCTGCGCGAATGGCCTGCGCCGCCCGCGTGATGGGGCCAAATGGCCCAAGGAGGTTGGCTGACTAGGTCGGCCGAGCTACCCCCCAAAGCAAATGTTAAACTAGATAATTAGGGTATATTAATGTAAAGTAACATACCTGGTAGCACCGAACCCCACTAACCGTGACTCGAGTGAGCACTGCCATGAAACCCCCCATTGCCACGAGAGACCTCTATTGCTGGGTGAACAAAATTGAACAATATAATGGCAATAGCATAACGATCGTTCCAGTTAGTGACTGTGTGTGTGCGGGCAGGTTGTTCCTCCTCACTCGCTACCCTACGGTCGGATGCGCACCAATGCTGCTGATGCCCCGGCTAAACGTGCCTTCGGCGTCCTGATGTACCTCAGGAATGCAGCGCTATGCCACCTCCCTAAGGTCTGGATCAAAGAGTCCTCCATTCCCGCCAGTGCGGCTGAAGTTGCAGCTCCGATTCTGAAGCTGTGTCCAGCGTATTGGTCGGACGGGAGGCCTATGCCTTGCAGGGTGACCCTGAGCTGCTGGGTGAACCACGCCTTGGTCACAGTACGTCCCTCGTGATCCTTGAAGAAAGGGCCCTGGGCGGGGCCCCTGATCCTCAGATAGGCGCAAATCGCCTCCACTGGGCAAATGTTAGTGCCGGTTCTGCCCACAACCACATCCGCACCATTCCCTTCTTGGTCGCACTTAGACCTTTTCAGGTGGATCTGGACCATCGCTGGCGCCGCAAGGTTATCCACGGCCACGTCGCCCCATGCCAGGTTCACTGCAGCATCCCAGGCCGATACTGATTCCGGGAGGAGTTCCCCGAGCCTAAAAAAACCGAAAAAGGCCATTGCTGCCACCGTCCAGAGCATGGTCTTGTCTGGGTTTGCTGATCCTACCCAAGTCCCGTAGAGTCTTTCGAGTACCCGGGTGGTGATTGGAAGTCTTACTCTGGAGGACTTGCCCCCCGACTGCTGTCTTATCCTACTGATACCCGCTTGGACCCTCTTCAGCAAGGGGAGCGAGGACTGCTCTCTCGGATCTGGCAGGCCCATAGAGATCTGGGCACCCCTTACCCCCGCCAAGTAGCACTTTATTGTCTGTGGTGCTAAGCCGAGTTGAGCCAGGTACGAGGCAAAGTAGCACAGGAGGAGTTCCTGCACCGGGAATGGGTCCCCAACCGTGTAGGTTGCACAAAAACGTGTGAAATGTCCCATGGCTGATTTGTACGTCTTGTGCGTGGAGGTCGCTAGGCCTGCCTGAATGTAGCCCCGAAGTGCTGGCGCCAGTTCGGACTGCTCCAGTCCGCCGTCTGGTCGAGGAGGAGGTCCAGTAGCTGAGGGGAGACTGGTGAGGGGCGTGGATCTGCTGACTGCACCTGTGAGAGGAAGTGAACAGCATTGTCGCGTGACAAACTATCCGCCAAGTGGTTAGCCCTAGTGTCAATGTAGACTGGCGAGAGGGAGCATACCAGCCTGGCCTCCGCGAACACCACTGTACGCAACAGGTGCATCATGCCCTTGTGTCTGCTCGAGCGAGACTTCAAGTCTGCCACTACCGACTGATTGTCTGAATGGCAGATGACCTGCAGGCCCCTCCACTGCTCCCCCCAAGCCTGGCATGCCACTATGATGGGAATAAGCTCCTTCTCGGCAATTGAGAGTGCCTCCGCCCGGGCATCCCATTTGACCTGAAACCAGGAGCGTTCATACCAAGCGCCACAACCCCAAGACCCGGACGCGTCTGTGTACAGGTGGACCTTGGGAAGTGAGGATGGGGGATGGAGGAAGGAGGTACCGTTCCATTGTACGACGAACTCCACCCACCATGCTAGGTCAGCCCTGAAGCCGTGGGCCAACCTGATCGGGACTCTGCTGTTGGGAGGGCGGTGTACTGCCTGGAGCAAGTCAATCATCCGCCTCAGGAAAGGCCGGCCTGGCCTCACGACTTTACATGCGTGGTTGAGAAGGCCGATGAGTGATTCCAACTCCTTCCGTGTGCAGTTCTTCCGTGCCTGCCATTCTGCCAGCAAGCTAGTCAGCCTGGTCAGTTTGTCCTGTGGGAGTCTCAACTCTCCCTTGACTGTGTCGATGACAATGCCCAGGAAGGTTACCTCCGTGGCTGGGCCCTCCGTTTTATGGTCAGCAATGGGGACTCCCAGCCGAGCGCACTCCTCCAGCAAGATCTGTAGCTGAGACTGGCATACCTGGGAGCGTGGGGGTCCTACCAAGATGTAATCATCCAGGTAGTGAAACAACCTCTCCACGCCCGCCTGGATAAGGTGCCACTGGAGGGCGTCGGCTACAGCATTGAAGATCTTGGGGGCTGACCGCAACCCGAAGGGGAGCATGGGATCGATGAACACTGCATCGTCCCACTTCACCGCCTGGAGTACTCTGTCCTGCGGGTGGACCGGTACCAGCCGATAGGCAGCCTCTATGTCCACCTTCGCGAGTAGTGCCCCCTGTCCGCTGCGTGAGGCCTCTGCTGCGACCTCCTCTACACTGGTGTAGGTCAGCGAGCAGAGGTGGGGGTCTACACCGTCATTGATGCTGTTTCCCGCCGGGTGAGAGAGGTCCATGATCAGCCGGAATTTTCCCGTGTTATGCCCTTTTGGGATAACTCCGAAGCGGCTGATGTGGAGGAGGGGTAGTCCCTCTGTTGTAGGGAACGGACCTAGCATGCGACCCAGGGCGCACTCTTTCTCGATATACTCCGTGACGACCTCTGGGTGCTGGAGCGCCGACTCCATGTTCCGGTTTGTGGATTTCAAGCGTACCTCCCGTTTGAACCCTATCCTGAAACCTTCCCTCAGACCCCTGCAGATGTACCCGGCGAAAGCCTGGTCTGGGTGCCTGGCCAACGATCGCTCCCACTCGTCCGCTAGCAATGGAGTGGTTACCACTGATAGGAGTTGGCACTGGTGTTCCTGCGTGGGTCTGCACGCGTCCAGGCACAGCAAATCTGGCACGTACACGTAATGGTACGACCGTCCTGCACAAGAGCAGGTGACATTGATAAAATCTCTTAAGGTGGCCTACGGCCGTCACACCAACCGGTGGAACCTTAGCCCCTGGTGGAGCCAAGCTGTCCCCGCAACCAGACTCTAATTTGACTGAGTACCCTCTCGACTGCTTGATTAAATTTCCCCGTTGTTGGGTATAGACTGCCGGCTGGGTTGGGGAAAACTCGGCTCCACCTGAGGACCTACCCCCGCCCACTCCCCCCCTCGCCCCCGACCCCCTATCCGAGTACAAGTCTAATACATAATTCAACATGCATATCCGTGACCAGATAACTGCCGGAGTTAGTGACTATGAGGGAGGTGCATGAGAAATGACCAGGTTCTAGTAGGGTCCACCCCCGTGGCGGTGGCCAGGGGACCGTGCACTTGGGAGCTTTGTCGGCGGCCGCCTCCGTGGACACGCTGTGTACGGGTGGCCCTCATTGCAACTCAGGCACAAGTGCTGGTACTTGCACTGCGGCTTTCTGCACCTCCCCTCGTTATAATTATGGCAGACTGCCGACGAGGCCTGTGGGGGGCGCTGGACCCAGGCCGGAGGGGGGATACCCGCTGCTGTAGCCCCGTTCGTAGGGTTACGAATGCAAATGCTCCCCGTGTGGTCATCACTGAGGCAGTGAGGGCATCTCGGGATGGCCTTGGCTCGCCCCGTAAAAGCCTCGTTATAAAGGCGAGTGTTGATCACCGACCAGTTGAGATCCCGCCTTGCCAGCGCCTCCCTCCGGAACTGTCGGTCGTAGAGGACCCACTGGTGGCCCTCGTAGTTCCTCTCGGACCTCACGACAAGCGCCTGGTACGCCAGGAACTCGGGTGCCTTCCCTGGGTACCGCAGGGATAGAATGGCGGCCATCACCGAGTACCGCTCTACCCACTGGGAGATGTTAGTTATGGGGGGGCGGGAGGAAGCTGTCGAGCGGCCAACTTGTGCATCGTCCTCTGCCACAATCTCCGCCATCTCCACGAACTCCAGCTCCATAATCTTTTTGGCCACCCTCGCAGACACCAACGCAATCGGGTTGTACGGGCCGCAATCCGCTGTAGAGGGGGCCACTGATGCCATTGTGGAGGCCACTCCTGGCTTGGGTGCTAGAGCCGCCGCTGCTAGCAAATCAAGGCCCGAGCCCACCGGAGCTGTCGGTGAAAATGTGGGCACCGTGGCTGGCAGATGACCAGTGGGGATAGACAGTAAAGTCGAGTGCTGTATGTGGGTCTCGCCGACCGTACCCCAGCTGGCATATGCCTGGTGCTAACCAGGGTGTGGCTCGGTGCACGCTTGGTGTTACCCGAGGTGTGGATGAACTACGCCTGGTGCCACCAGGGTATGTACATCTGGTGCTACCAGGGAGTGAATGAGAGTATGCCCGGTGTTACCGAGGAGTAAAGGAGGAGTACGCCTGGTGCACCAGGGTGTAAAATGGGGGTATAGCTGGTGCTACCAGGGTGTAAAATGGGAGTACGCCTGGTGCTACCAGGTGTGAAATGGGAGTACGCCTGGTGCTACCCGGGTGTAAAATGGGAGTATGCCTGGTGCTACCAGGGTATAATAGGGAGTACGCCTGGTGCTACCAGGGTGTGAGATGGGAGTACGCCTGGTGCTACCAGGGTGTGAAATGGGAGTACGCCTGGTGCTACCAGGGTGTGAAATGGGAGTACGCCTGGTGCTACCAGGGTGTGAAATGGGAGTACGCCTGGTGCTACCAGGGTGTGAAATGGGAGTACGACTGGTGCTACCAGGGTGTGAAATGGGAGTACGCCTGGTGCTACCAGGGTGTGAAGTGGGAGTACGCCTGGTGCTACCAGGGTGTGAATTGGGAGTACGCCTGGTGCTACCAGGGTGTGAAATGGGAGTATGCCTGGTGCTACCAGGGTGTGAAATGGGAGTATGCCTGGTGCTACCAGGGTGTGAAATGGGACCTGATATGGGTTGGGGCTGAAGTGTTATAGCTATCCAACCACTACTGGGCTTTACCGAATCAACCTATTTCTACTCTGGACACCCCACCTCCCTCATTACTGCACCCTAACCTATGTAATTACCCACATTTAGCCTACCTGACACTGCCGGGTTGGGGGGATTGGCTGTGCCGTCTGCCCTGGACGTAGATCCGTCGGTGCCTGGTGGTGGGACAGTCCCAGCACTAACATTGGGTGCATGGAGGGAGATTGGTGGGAAGGTCCCAGCATCAGCGGACCCAGCATCAACGGTCCCAGCGCTAGGGATGGGTGCTGGGTGAGGGACTTGTGGGACGAACCGAGCGCCCAAGTTGGGAGATAGGAAGGAGATGGGTGGGATGGTAGAACCCAGGCTGGGTGGCAGGAAGATCCCACCACTTGTCTGTCCAGGGACTGGGTGCCCAGCCGTGAAGGCAGGCAGGGTTGCCCTAGCTGCCACTGAAGCTGAAGGCCCCCCCCAGCTCTGACCTCCCAGGCTAGGCACAGCCAAGCTAGGCACAGCCAAGCTGGCAGCTAGCTGAGGTACAGCGCTACTGCCGTTGTGGAGCCTGGGGAGTAGCCAGGCCAACTGCTCCTGTGTGAAGGGGGTTGGCTGCGTCATGATCCAGCTGGTCACTTCAAGATTAAACTAACAGCTAATAGCTCGAATTCTCCTGACACCTTCGACGCTTTGGCTAGGCAGAGTTCGATTGCAATGCAGCCACGTGCGTATCACCGCGTGTGCAATCACGTGCACCACCTTGCCTAATGCCAGTGCAGCTTGCCGTAGCGGCCCATCCTGGGCCGCTCCAGGTGGGTTTGCCCAGCTCCTGCCGTTAACTCTAGTTAACTACCTTAACTAGCATGTGTCCAGGTAGCAGCTATGACAACCCTCAGTACTTTTCATTTTCAGCAACAAGTATTAAAATCCATCCCCCCCCCCCCCCCCCCCCCCCCCCACACTCTCCCCACTCTCCCCATCCTAGATTCAAGTGCTGTATTTATGCTCGGTGGGTCGGGTCAATCGTTCAAACTTTCATTTTGCATCATTTGCAGAGCAAACTATCACTATTATTATTCATTCATAATTAGCTCTAGCACATGTATAGATGTGTGTGTGTATGTATTTACAGATATCTATTGACAAATTAGAGTTTTAAATCAAACTTGCTTCTTCAAACTTGTGTGAAATGATTGGTTCTGGTGTAAAGGCCACGGTTACTTGTAATGATGATTTTACTCATTGTGTTTTGTGCTGTTCTGTTGATTTTTTTTTTGTAAATGAATTACCAATATAGACCAGCCATGACTACCATCATGCCCCCATGAATGTGCATTTATTGAATCTTACAATTGTAACTCTCAGCCAAATTGTTGTAGCACAGGTCTAGGCTCCACCCATCTCCCGTTCATTTCATTTATTTGTTTGTTTGTTTGTTCATTACTTATATAAATTTATTGTAAGTATGTATCTGTGTGTGCATGTATACAGTGACGATGAAGAAGGTGGATTGAAGATGCGCTGGTATCAAGCAGTGGACGGGGAAGACTCATCCGGTGGTTTGTGCGTGTCCATGTCTCCCGTCAGCTCTGCAACGTCTCCCAGCACCTCGGCAGCTTCTCCTGCCCCTCTCGCGAAACTGGAAAGATCTGGCACCCACAGCCCGAGGGATGCAACAGTCAGTCCTGTCGGGAAAGTGGTGCACAAGATAGATGCCCCTTCTTCCAAAGAAGTCAGGACGATACCAAAAGTACCTCAGAAAGGCCTTAAAGAAAAGGAAAAGTCAGAAAAGGATAGCAAAGTGGAAGGACAGGAAGTCATCCCTTCAGTCCCGGCACGTACAGTTTCTCTCACAGACAATATGGCATCCAAAAAGGGCGCGGTTTCAGGGTTATTGCAGCTGGAGCCTGAGACGAAGACCATTGGTGCGAGCACGTCATACACTGACGGGGGTGCAATATCTAGGATAGGCCCGAGGAGAAACACAGTAGGGGCCAGACCTTTAAATAACACCGCCCCCCCACTTCCGCCAAAATCCAAGCCAGTGAAACCCCCAGCCCCGCCTCCCCCAGATGCAGATGATGACGTGCAGCAGCAGACAGACGTCAAACCTGAGGGACCAGTAAACGCTGGTAAATTTGGTTATTCTTCTTCGGCTATTTCCCGTTCTCACTTGAGCAGATTTAATAACGGCAGTAAGAGCATCTCTAGAATAAAACCCCCCAACTCCAAGAGTCCTGTCCAGACCAGGTCAAGCAGTGACCAACGGCCCAAGAGGGACAAGCCCAAGGGGAACAGGGAAGTACCCACGACTGCCGTCACCAGCCGGACAGTCACAAGTAGAAAGGCGGAGCCTCCCAACCCCCTCAACCATGACTATGCCGTGCTAGAACAACCTTTGGATCATGACTACGCTATTTTAGACCCCGAATATCACGAGGAGTTCTACGGTGGGTGAGACAAGCTTGTTTTTAGATGCCGGTTATAAAAGTGTAATAAGTTGTAACGTGTAAGAAGTAAACAAGACATGTTTGTGTCAGATGTTGTTTGCTTCCTCGGTAGTGAGGAAGCTATGGCTTCCTTTTGCTAAGTGATGAAACTTGAAATGGTAGCCTAGTAGTAGTAGTAGTAGTAGTAGTAGTAGTAGTAGTAGTAACAGTAGCAACAGCAGCTGCAGTAGTAGTAGTAGCTATAGTTAGTAGTAACAACAGCAGCTGCAGTAGTAGTAGTAGTAGTAGTAGTAGTAGTAGTAGTAGTAGTAGTAGTAGTAATTGCCCTAGGGAAAAGACTTACAATGAAATTATTTGGCTTATTAGTGGTTGTTTTTGTTTTGTTTTGGAGTTTTTTTAGCTTTTTTCCCCCCCAAGGATTATGAGAAAGTCTTGTACCCACGATGAGCTAGTTTCTCAAACTAGAAGCCACAAATTTAAATTCCTGCAAATTCCTTAGTTTGTATTTGCAAACGACTTCAGTGCTGAGTTGAGTATTTAGTTTAATGCGTCGTTCGTGTCACAAAGTGAAGGTGCTATAATTTGGAAAATATTGTTTTCTCATAATGGAATGTGATTTAGAGTGTGATATGAAGCGTGTGTGATTCGGCTGATTGGTCAGCCGTTTGAAACGCGAAGGAGTAACCGATAGATTAACGAATTACGTAGCACACAGATAGTAGCAATAATTAGAAGACATTTTGAACAAGCGAATCCTTTAGTTCTTACTTCAAAAATGGTTACTATCAACCTTTTGCTGAATGGTTTGGCGTCTGCACTTGGCACGACTGGTCTCCATCTTCTGCTGTATTGTGGCACGCGTTGCTATTTCTTAGGTAGAATGATGAGTATGGGATGGATTGGTGTGGAAACATCTTTGGCAGCTGAGCGGCCATTTTGGCACCACATTTCCCCCGTTTCTATAATTGATGACCATATTTATCAAATAGACTTGCATGTCTTTAGTCATCTGGTTTTAATTTGTTTCTTAATCTTGCGGGAAAGAAAAACAGTTCAAGGTGCCAATAGACAATGGTAGTAAATAAAAAAATAAAAAAGACAAAGAAAATAGAAAGAAAGAGAGAGAGGACTTATTAAACTATAGTTTTGACTGTCATTACGATATTACATACTTTGTTAATATTTTTTATTTGCACTAAATGTATTGTCCAATCTGACTGGATTTTTCACTTCACTGCATGTAGCTTTGTGTGTGGTCGATTGTGTCAATTAGCAGACAGTAGCATATGCACCTTATGCCATGTGATCCATCTCACATTCTCTCCTTTCTCTGCTTCTCTCGTTTTTCTTGTAGTTTTATTTACAGTAAGAATTCCGTCCATGAGATCTGCGGCCATTGTGGTTGGGTTTGAAGTTACACTTAATAATGAGAGACTTTGCCTGGAATTTGTGTACACTCAACACAAGTGTAGTAATAGTAAATGGAATGGGAAAAAGAAGATAACAGTAGAAATTTTCTTCCAAAAGGATTTTTAATAAAGACTGAATAAGCACGGTTTTCAAAACATTTATTTTTTTCCATCTTGATTATGCCTCCTCTGATGTAAATTCTGGGAATGTTATCTTCATTGAACTTAGTCAAATTTTGCACTGCTTGTAATTTTTAATTGTTGTTTTCCCATCTGTTCCTCCATTTCACTAGCTGTGCTCTTTATCTACTGCTCATCTCTCCAACTCCAAATGATATAATCACTGTCTGTCTGTGTGTGTCTGTGTGTCTGTCTGTCTGTATGTGTGTGTGTGTTCCTCTTCTCCAGGATACTGCATGTCTTGTACGGAACCAATTATTGGAATGAAGAATGGATGTGTGGCTGTGGAGAAGACGTACCACATAAAGTGCTTCACATGCTCCAAATGTGGTGAGTTAGTTCATGAATTCTCAGTATCTCATTATCAACTTCATTATTACAATTATTATTATTATTATTATTATTATTATTATTATTATTATTATTATTATTATTATTATTACAGTTGTTATTATTACTTTTATTATTATTATTTTCTTTATTATTATACATTTTTCTATAAAAATGAGCTCCATCCAACTCTGTTACGGTGTGTGTGTGTGTGTGTGTGTGTGTGTGTGTGTGTGTGTGTGTGCATTAGGTCATTCTATTTTGGACTATATCTATCAAAAGTCCGTTTCTCACCAAACTGTATTACTCGTGGTTTTAACAAAATATGTTTGCAAAAAACTTGTCGTTAAAAGAGAACTATTGCTTCGCTCTGGGCAGCTGTTGTTGCCACTATTGAAAGTGTTCCTTAAGTCAACAAGAGTGTGGGGGTTGCTATGGTGGGGGTGGATCAACTGGGGTGGGTTTTTTTTTTTTTTTAGCTTTGGAGGTTGTGAGGGTCAGTGAGTTGTTAAGTGATTTGTGTGGGCATGTGCGGATGTTTGCACGCGCTTGTTGCCTTGCTTGGATAAGCCCGGGCACAAACATTACCGTCTCATCCATGGCTCCTGACCGTTCAACTGGCAAAGACTATAAACGTAGTTAGTTTGGTAAGGTGGTGCTTTACTTCCTTCAATTAGTTGTGCACGGCAGATTACAGGATCACATTTCTTTTGCACATCCAATTAGAAAATGTTAGATGATTATTTGGAGTTTTATGTTCTACACTACTGCACTGTATGTTCTAAGATGGCAGTTCTAGTTTAATGATTGAGTACACAGTTCACATCTCTCTAGCTATATAATTTGAGAATTTCCAATTGTTTTGTATGGTTGTTTGAGCTTTTGCAATAATTAACACAATGTTAAAATGACTTTTAAAAGCAAGACAAATTTAGTGATCTTTAGCGTGCTTGTGTTCACTTGAGTGTGTTGTTAGAGAGTGTGTGCAAATGTTTTCTTTTATTGATTACCCATCATCACTCAGAGAGTATGTTGCAGGTTCTCTGTAAGTGTGTGTGCCGTGTGTGTGGATAAGAGAACTTAATTGGGGTCCACTTTCCTCCTCCTTGCATACACTTACTAGTCTGAAGTCTTCATTTGTGTTAAGTTCTGGCATGATAGATACACACCAACATGCAATTAATTGGATATTTCTGAGTTTGATGGCTGGAGAATTTTTAAAAATTTCGTTTCTTAGTTAATTATGAATGGTAGAGAGTTTGCATGGAATAGTGCATAGACTCAGAGTGGTACCCATGACTAAGCCGGCATTCTCCACCACCAACCAATTAACACCACCCCCCCCCCCCCCCCCACCCCCCAGCATTTGACTCCTTGAAAGGGACTTCAAAAGGAGAGTATGTTCAGTCTTGTGGCTTCTGCTCCCTCTGAGTCTCTAGCTGTGAACACAGATTGATGTATAGACTCTTAAAACTCTGTAACCCTTTGACCTAGCCAATATAAGTTTCCTCTTGTGTGTGTGTGTGTGTGTGTGTGTTTGTATGATTATTATTGTTGATGTTATTGTTAAACATTTTATTGTTGTTGTTGTTGTGGTTTTTAGGTATGTCTCTCTCTCAGAAAAACTTCTTTTTCTCCCATGGAAAGCTTCTATGTGAAAAAGATATGAAGGTGAGTGAAGTGTGGGATGAAAAGTGGGTGTGGCACGAATGTGGGCATGTCATTTAAGTGGGTGTGGCATGGATGTAGGTGTGGTGAAACGCCACACCTGTTCTCCTATTTTTTCTCTCCAAACTTATCTTATTCATTGTAATGCTTTCCTATCTGAACTTTTATTGTCATCATTTTGCCCTAAACTTAACCCCATTATTTCAGCTGTATGCACCACTTTGTTTATACTACTTATTTTGCTTGAAATTCTTCCAGAAAAATCTGGAAGCCCCTGTTCGTTTACTCAGTACCCCCCAACCCTTGTGTCACCCACACAATATGCACTTCTTATAGTTTTATTGAAATCCATGCACTAACCTCTCATATGCTTAATAGTCAGAGGCTAGAGTCTAAGTCAGCCTAACTCTGGTGGCAGGCTCGCATTTCTGCCTTCTCTGGTCACTTTTCCTACCACAGTGGGTGTGGCATGGGTGTGGCATATTACCATCCCAGCTATCACCATATTTTTTGTTCTATGTAATATCTTACTATATATGCATAATGTTTATACAACTACTAGCTGTCCGTGACAGCTAGGTTGCTAGGGATTCAGGAATCCTTGGCTCTCAATAGACAACTCTGGAACCCCCTTTGCCAAGTAGGAATCACTTGTTTGTAAATTCTGAGGATGCCAATGTTCATAGCTAGCTAGTATGTCGGCACCTTGTGGTTTTAGTTGACTTGTTCAAGTGGATTGAGAACTCCATGTCAAGTTGTTCAAGCCACGTTTAACTGTGGTTGCTAATCCAACCCTGACCATGGACTGGTGTCCTGATTATACTAGCTACTATATATTTGGGAGTGAGCCAGGCCGGCAAGGCTATGTGCATGCACTGGGGATTGACCGTATGCGTGTCCTGTGGTGTCTAACCTACTCTTGGCTATTATAGGGGGGAAAAAAACCCGAGGGCCCCCTTCGTGCTTAAGCTACGGGTGTGCCCCAGGCTCAGCCTCCACCCTGGCTAGTCACATCCATAGGATGGTAAAGATATGGGAACGAAGGTTACGGGGGAAATTTTTTTTTTGGATGGCCACTGGGGTAGGTGGTTGGTCGTTTGAGGCTTTCTCAGTCCATTACATGGCTGTGAGTATCAAGCTGTCCCTTGTGACTGAACGTGGGGGAGGCCCAAGACACGAGGGTCTTCCCCGGCAGGTGCATTCACCGCTGGTGGTTGTTGAGGTGCCAATGAACCACTAATTGGGGGTATGCTCGTGTGACTCTGCCTGGTGACTCTGCAGGCCTCTATTTACCTCTGAATATTATTGTTTTCTGCTTTTTACAGACATTCATTCATTTTTTATTTGTTCCTTCATTTGTTCATTCATTCAATCATTCATTCATTCATTCGTTCATTCATTCATTCATTCAAACTGGATATTTTTCTTTTCCTTATTTGACTTCCCCAAGTCATGATTCCTAATTGGCACAATAGCATGAAAACTGAATAAGGGATATCAAAGTGTGAAGAAAGACTCCAAAGTTTCTACATTACTTTAAAAGCTGATCAATATCTCCATCTTTGTAAGCCATTTGCTGCTAAGCGCATGTGGTGGGTTCACTAAAGCATGCTCTATTCTAGTCTAAACTTAGGTTCTGTAACACTTTCATCTCCAAACCCAAACTCTTCAGTGACATTTCTTGTTTTCTTCTAAATAAGGTACAGGAGGAACAGATGCGTAGTCCCTTGAGCCTGAAGAGCTCAGTTAGCCAAGTACATACTTGTAAATTGGATGACAAAAGTGACCAGCTATGAAGATAGTACAACAAATCACGCTTATACATTTTATTGTGATTAGAAAATGGAGATTCTACCAATGAATTCATTGATCAACTATTGTTAGTCCTTGAAAGAAAATAAAAATTTAAAAATCATTTAATGACTTGATAGGCTATGAATAGAATTTCATTTAAAGTTTAAGTTAATAATAATAGCAGGGTTTTTCCCCCCTCATTTTTAATATTTGATTAAAACTTAAGTGTGTGTTTTAATTAAGCATATATTGGCTGTTAAAACTGGAAAAAACTGCTATTATTATAATTATTTCAGCTGAGAAAGACCGAATCAATGAAATGAGTCTCGCTGCTGTGATTTTATTCTCTCTCTCTCTCTTTCTCTGTTTTACAATTATTTGACTGAATAGAAACATTCTCTAACAGAGCTTGACAACTCAACAAACAGAAACCTGTTGCTTACAGGGGAAAGGAATGATGGTCAGTCAGCCAGACAATAGACAGAACATGGCGTTTACTGGCAGTCACACAACACAGGAAGTTTTGTGCATGCCCAAATTATAACAGAATGTTAACAGACAGGAACAGTAGTTGGTGCTCTGTACATGCCTTGGAGCAACAGGCTAGGTGGGAGGGAAGGAAGGACGAGAGGGAAGTGGAGGTGGTTAAATACTTTAAAGTACAAATAGGGACAAGTTTGATGGGTGTCATGGGAACTATTCGGTGCTGTTCAAAATCCTGGCCGACATCTCCCTCCCATCCATTAACCTACCCACTCATACAGTAGATGTAAGGAGAACAGAAGAATATTTGGATCTCTTTCTCTCCCCCATCACTTCCGCTGAAGTGAGGGCAGAAGGACCGTTGTTTGGTTCTTTGATGACTTATTTGTGGTATTCTTGATGATGTGACGCCATAGTTGCATCCTGTTAGTGATATGTTGACAGAGAAGATAAACTATGTCTTCGTGAAGTTACTGAAAGACACGATTAGCTAAATGTTATTTTTGTCTCCTTCCTCATCAAACATTCTGTTCATACTCTATCAAATAACGTGATCAGGTGATCTCGACAGAAATAATCCGAGCAAACTAAAAAATTTGTTTACTTATTTTCATATTATTTGCCAAAACATTTCACTCCAAAATGACTAAGGAAGTCATGTTGTTCAATTTCTGACACTGGCCATTTCTGTGATACAAAGAAGTACATAAACTCTGTTGCAGGCCTCGAATAATTTCTAAACAACATCACAGCTGTTGCTGTCTTGGTCCATGTGTATCTTATCTTTTTCCTTTCCTTCAGAGTGTCTGGAAGCTCTTCTTTGATGCCCTCGGTGTATTGAACGATCGGTTCCTGGCACCCAGATGTTGTTTGTATTTCACACCTTTAGTTGGTTTCCATGACACCAGCCTCAGCATAGCACTACAAGCTATATTATCACAAAAAGAACACCTCTTGGCACAACTTGGATCAGTTGTTGAATTGTTTGTTTGTGCTTCCATAACTTCATCTCAATTACTTGCATGAGTTGGTTATAATGAAATTGCTAGATTCCATGTGTACGAGGTTTTATGAAGGTGCTGTGGTTTAATTACACTTCTCATAGCTGAGGCTTTCTTTTGTGACCTGGTGTTCTGTGATCCCCTGGTTGTCGAGAGGAATTCCATAGGGCCATCACCGTCAGCTAATATGGACTTCTTTTGTTGGAGCTCTGTTCTTCACTCACCCTTTCTGCTTGATGTCTTGCCAATTTCCTGTGGTTGGTGGCTTTATTTTTTTGGTGCTTTGGCCATTGTTTGTGCATAGCCGTTGACAAGTCCGCGGAGGATTTGTGTGTACGTTTTAGCAGTCCGGACTAAGTGTTCCTTGTTTACTATGAGAAGGTTCGTTAATTTCTCTTGGCTTATTCCTTTTCCTTAAATTGTAAGAAAACTGTTTTCATGACAAGGAGTTTGGACTGTATCCATGGCAACGTGTGTTGGGGGTGTTGATCGTGGTTATATATTACGACGCAGTATTAACCACCATAGGCGCGAACTCTCAGCACTTCGTAGTTGTAATGGTACAATAATTATTGCAACGAGTAAAATATGTTGTTTTAGATCATTGGACATAAGGTGTGTGATGTGCATGCATATAGTCACTAATGTTAGGCTGTCATGTTGTGTCAATCTGACTTCACTATACTTCAACTCAATGTTTATAGCAGAAGTATCATAAACTAGATCATGTGATCACTTGAGGGCGTTGCCCAATGTGAAGCTGCAGGGCTATCTTGCCTTTTTTTTTTTTTTTTTTTTTTTAATAATGTAATAATGTTGACACTTAAGACACCGCTTAAATTGTCCAGTCTTCTTTGTTTGGTGCGATATTCCTGAAGGTCACAGGTCAATCCATATCAATCTACCACCTCACCTCATTGTCCCGCCGCAGGCCTGCACTCGTGCATCTTATGCCATAACAAAGTTGATCAAATTAACTCTCCAGGGAGATTTAAAAACAACAGGCCCTATACATTCTCCCTGTGGCAATATACATGTTCACGCCCAAGCCACTCCTACGAAGTCATTTTGTTCATTAGGATGAGTTGGATAACTGGGTGGATCTTGTGGCATTTCGCTCAAGAAAAAATATGCCATAAACCCAATGCAGTCTTTTACATGGTAGTAATGCCTGGCTCAGTCTTCAGGTAGCCAACCAGTGAGAAGCAATACGATATTCATACACGAGTGTCATTCCATTGTTAGATGTGGGGGTAGACGAGGGAGGGGGTGGCTGGGTTGAACTTTCACCTCGTGAATATCGGTGGTCAGCCGTGTGGGGGATAGAATGTGGTATTATCACTAATTAGCAGTGTTTTAGTTACGGTAGCGAGCGTGGGTGTGTGGGTGGGATGCAGGCTTTTGAAGTTAATCTTGTATCTGGCATTTTTGTTGTGATTTAACTTTTATTGACTAGTTCCTTTCCATTCCCATCCCTTTCTCTTTCTTCTCCTTCTTTTTGTCTAGGTCACTTATGAACAATGTAGAAAATGCAAGCGGAGTATCCAGGACAGAGTGAGTCATTTTATTTAAAGTGTGCGTGTGCAGTCGCTCGAACGAGTGGCGCTGGGAATGTGTCCCAGCGTGTTTCAACAGTCATGGATGCCATGGTTACACTAGCATGGGGCACATAGTTCGGGTGGGAAAATATCCATGGAAGCGTCCAGGCATTAAAACTTGCTGGTTGACAAATATCCTGTGTCAGCTAAATGATCTTCTTTGTTGTTGTTGTTGTTGTTATTGTTGTTGTTGTTGTGTTTGTTGTTGTTGTTTTATTGGTGATGACAAGTTTTTTTATATATTAGTTGACACTCTTTCCCATTTCCCAGCTTTCGTACTTTATTTTATTATCAGTGTGGTTCACTTTTCTCACTGCTTGTTTTAAATTCACTTCTATTTTATCACGTTTATCATGGGATTGCCTTACTGTGTATGTGTGTGCGTGCGTAGGTCATCAAGGCACTAGGCTCCTTCTACCATCCCGACTGCTTCAAGTGTACGATATGTGGCAAGTGTTTGGACGGAGTTCATTACACCTGCGATGACAAGAAGCAGCTCTTCTGCATTGAAGACTACCACAAGTAAGGCGGCAATAATCACATCATTGTCTCAGACTAATAGACAGACCTCCAGTGACAGTTGGCCTGCAGGCATATTGGGCAATACGTTGCTAGGGTTCGATTCACTGGACCATTTTGAGAATACATATATTGAGATTTTTTTTTCTTTTTTTTCTTTTTTTTTTTTTTCCCCTTCCTTTTTTCTGTTTATTTCAGATAACTTCTCATATTATCATATAGAAAGAATTAATGCATAGCTTGCCTTACTGTAGATAACACGGCACATGCATGGTCCAGTGTAGCACGTGCTATATATTAGACAATAGGAGCCCTCAAGCTATTATCTGTTGTATTGAACCTCAGCCTAAAGAACAGATCAGGTGTGTGTGTGTGAGTGTGTGAAGAGACAGGTGTTACTCGTGACGATAAGTAAGAATTTAGACATTTGCTCAGTGAAAATAGGAGAATTCTTAAAATTTAGCTTGAGGAGAAAAAAGAAAAAAGAAGGGAGCAAATAGTTGAATCCTTTGATGTTTTTAAGCAATATCGTAGCATGTCTATTTATTAAAAAAAATTTTTATCCAATCCTATTTGGGGACAGTGGCAAACTTCTAGGCTGGAGTATTGATTGAATTAATGAATTAATGAATTGTTGAAAGAATTATTGAAGGAATTGAATTATTAAGTGAATGAATGAATCAATTAATGAATGAAGGAATTGCTATGCCAACTGGCCTCAACAATAATTATTAGAAGTCTCTTAGTTAACAAATATAAGTAAGTGACTCTGTGGATATTTGTGTCTTTGTTTATAGAGTGTATGCTCCAAAATGTGCTGTCTGTGACAAGTCTATAGTCCCCTGCAATGTAAGTCACTACATGTTGTTGTTGTTGTTGTTGTTGTTATTGTAATTACTAGCTAGTACCCCGCCACACCGTGGTGCTTGATATACAAACTTATTTGCAAATTAGTGCTGCAGTAGCATGAGGTATTTATACTATCCTCTGCCCATGATCTAGTTACATCAGTCCACTTATTATATCACTGACCCTTATCGGCATCGGCACTGATAACACTTTACCTACCCAGCTCAGCTAATGAATTATTTATGAATACACACCATCGTCAGTGTCGTTACTGACAGACGTGCATTATAGATTGTGTACTTATAGGATGTTATTATTATTATTGCTGTTGTTATTGTTATTGTTATTATTATTGCTTTTGTTATTGTTATTATTATTGCTTTTGTTATTGTTATTGTTGTTATTATTGCTTTTGTTATTGTTATTATTATTGCTGTTGTTATTGTTATTATTATTATTGCTGTTTGTTATTTGTCATAGATGATATTTTATTATTGTAGTAATTTTTGTTAATTTATTGCTAAATGGTTAATTAATAATGATTGTTGTTGTTGTGTTAGGGTCAAAAGAGGAGTCTTCAAGTGCTGGCCATGAACAAGTCTTATCACATACAGTGCTACAAGTGTGAGGTGGGTAATGATCATCACAATACAGGTGGTGGGTAAAGTCACCTATTAAATCATTATTAACTCAATAAGCCCCATGCATCGTTGGCTGAAGAATGGTAGCAATATAATAGCTTGTTAATTAGTGGGCAAAGGTCGTAAAAATTGAGGCATGCCTTTACAAATGACAAATCCCAATTTTTTTTATACATCTCACTATAACCTGCACTGGCCCATTTTAGAAGGGACCCAAAGCATCTTACTAATTGTGGTTTTGACAACCCTTTACCTCATGCAGCAATGTCACCGTCAGTTAGCCAGCTGGACCGGAGGTGGAGAGAAGTGCTACCCGCTACACGGACACCTGCTCTGTCGCACGTGCCATTCCAGTCAAGCCAGAAGCGTGAACAGCTCGTACACCACGCCCTCCCCAACGTCCGCTGAAACCATCATTTGTTAAAAAAATTAAAAGGAATAAATTTTCACTTTCTCTCTCAAGCTCTCCTTCATCTGCTTAATTAATAGTAATAACAAACTTTCAACACCTCGTCATTAATTTAATTATTTTCTCCAACGTGAAGTTTTCATTCCATCTTTTTAATTATTCGCTTGACCTTGTCTGTTCTTTCTCTTTTTTTGTGTGTCAATGAAAAAAATTGCATAAATTATTATTTGCACTATCGACATAAAAAAGGAATAAAATGACAGAAAGCAACAGGAAATGAAAGACAAGAGAAACTGATGAAAATGAAATAGTCATAAAGTAAAGCTTGGAGTAAAGGTAGTTATGTGAAGTGTTAGAAAGAAGTACTCGGTACCTCTGGGACGCCATTATCGGCCAACTCCATCATACTTTCCCTGCCTGAATCTGAATTTTCAGTCGAATTCTTGCGTCTGACACCAGTTCTGGTTTTTGCTTGGGTATCTATGGTAGAGCGACCTGAAGTATGGGTACCGTTGTGCTGGACTTGTGTGTCGAATTTCTCCTTCAGAATCGCGACGTCAACCTTGTCTGTCTGAGGGATGGAGTTCTTTCTCTTCTGTCTCAGAGAGTCCACCGACTCCTGGGAGAGGGCCAGGGGCTGCTGCTCGTCAAAGTTGGTACAAACCACGGTGACTGGTCTCCTGTTAGAAGCGGGCTGGACCACTTCCTCGTGGACAGTTGCCCTATTAGTGGTCCTCATGGGTGTGACAGTCCTGCTAGAGGTGTCAGAATCAGTCTGGGGGACCAGTACTGATAACCCGCTGTCAATATCGGTAGCTCTGATCACCGCAGGGGTATTAGCACGCTTCTGCACTGTTGCTCTATCGGGAGTTTTACCACCTTGTCCACTTTTACCTGTTTTTCGTGAGCGAGAGTGGACCGGAGGGGTGGATCCCAGGTTAAATTTGTTGTGGAGGCCAGGACGCTTCAGGAAGGAGGAGTCACCAAAAATATCGTCTGGCATAGATTGGATCGGTATGTCACTGAAACGATGCGGGGATCGAGGGCTTTTCCTCTTGGACAAGAGAGTGATATCATCTGTGGAGGAGGCAGCCAGTATCTGCTGTCTCTTCAGCATCTCTGCTTCCATTATCTCTCTAGACTTTGAGTTCTCTGAATCGTTGGTCAATTCGTAGAGTGGGTTGCTGAACAGAGGAGGCGAATTTTGCTAGAGAAAGAATCATTAATAATAAAAATCATAACAGTGACAAGTAATAATAATAATAATAACAACAACAATAATCAATTGTGACCGTCTACAGGAAAACCGGGCACAACGCGGCGTGCGTAAATATCGAGAAAAGATCGATCGATTTCTTTAAAATGTATTGTTTCAAGCCGACGGAAGGTAACGGTTAGGTCTATTATAGTGGGAACGACTTAAGCTACGACAATAAAACTTGGAGAGCTCAATATCTGGACGCCGACAACTCTGTAAGTGCAAAAAAAAATTTTTCGAAGGGTGCTGCGTTGTGCCCGGTTTTCCTGTAGACGGTCACAATTAATTTTTATAATGATACATACATGTATTTAGACTAGGTTTTCATACCAGCAAATCTATTCTCTCATAGCTTATAGCTTAAGGTTGCATTGTCTTGGTATACCAACTGAGTAACTGCTAAGCTTGCTCATTGAACAACACTTAAATCTCTTCTCTGCAGTGAACTTTCCAGAGCTCTTGAAAGTGACGACCACTTACCACATCTGAGCTGTCGGAGTTCAACGGGCTGACGATGACTTCCTTGCCATTGATAATGCTCGTAATCATAGCCAAGGGGTTCTCCGCTCCAGACAAATGATCCTTGGAGTTGCCCAGTTCATCCAGTCCCAAGTCTACCAAGTCATGCATGGACGCTGCACCTCGAATCTGCAGGGAGGGAGGGAGCAAATGGGAGGGAGGGAGGGAGGGGAAGAGGGAGAGAGAGAGAGGGGGGAGAGAGAGGGGGAGAGAGAGAGGGGGGGAGAAATGAGAAAAGAGAAATAGTCACAAAATGAATTAAATTGATCAAATTTAACTTTCGTATCCAAATACAATATTCAGAGTTCATGGCAACAACAACAACAACAACAACAACAACAACAACAACAACAGGGCTTGGTTGGCCTCAAATGCAGTATATTTGTTCAAACAAATTAAAGTAGCCATTACATATAATACTAGTTCAATGCTATTGCTTGTCATGTCAGCATTTACTTTAGATTGTATATTTGCAGTTCTGTATGTAAACAGGACATTGTCAGCGTCACTGAAACCCTCATTTACACACTACTGGCATAACATAACCATAAAATCTGAAATGTCAGTGTTCTAATATAAACTTTATGACTAATGCAGTATAATATATGGAGTTAAATATTGTTTATATAATTGAAGCGTAGTTATGAAAGTACTTATGGAGCGGAGAGAAGCACATAAACTGAGGGTAGTCAGACAGGAAGCCCATCATCACCCTCTCAACGACTCAACCCATCCAATGGTCCCTAGTTCCACCCCAAACAAGGTTGGATCGAGTTACAACGCTCAACACATCAAAAAGAATAACTGTATTCTGAGAAAGGAAAGAGATTTATCAAAAACCTTCAGGAAGACATTTGGTTAGTTACCACTTATCAGTTAACTACCGAGCTGACCTCTAAGAAACATGATATACCCTAGACTTGTCCTGCCTGGGAGGAAGGAAGTTGCCAGTTAGCTACTGGCTCTGTGCCACAAAATGGAGCGTGCTTTTGCATTACATCATCCTTTTCAATCGAGTTAAACCCTATTCTCGACCTTGTGGCTTAATAAGATTATAGGAGACCAGATTGAATATCCACAAGTTATGTTTCTCTGTTACATTATATTGTAACAATACACTCTACTTTTGATTGCAGCTCCAATGATACCCCTTTACCTATACACTATTAGAGTTGGTTAAAAATACATTCGGCTCGAGTTACAAATATTTATCCCATTTTCACCAAATGGGAAAATAAGCCTGAGAAGACAAACACACACAGCACACATAGGGCGTGACAAACCACACCCACATCCACACCCACCTTCATGTCCATATGGTGGTTGTCCTGCACGTCTCTTGCCTGCTGTGGTATAGTCACGGTCGAGGAGAGCTCGCCAGCTGTTGGAACGTGCGTAGAAAACTCGGCCGCGTTGGACGTGTGTTCGGAGAAATCTTCCGGTATAATCTGGAGATGATTGCTGGCCGCCCTGTGGTGGTGGTGGTAATCCCCCGGGGTTGCAGTGCCGAGCAGAGTGTGCGTGGTATGAGTTAAAAGCACGCCCTGTGAGTTTTTGGACCAGTAGTCACTCCCACCTGAGAAATATCCAATGACAAATTATTATTAAGAAGTTGGGTGGTAAGATTGGGGGGGGGGGGGGCAGGGTATATAAAACAATAATATAAGAAAAAACCTATAAAACTCTGTGACAGCCACAGCAACTGCCAGTGAATGCACAATATAATACATGGATGTATTGCCCAACTCTAAAAACTATTGTGTTTTCGATCATGATGCCCATACGTACGTACAGGTGGAATTGAAACCTTTGCTAAGACCAGGGGAGGGGGTTGTTAATACATAATGTGATGCAATGAACTGACAATCTGACAACCACTTGACACGTACACACGTAGTGTGCCCTGAGGGCCACTTCCTATGTTGGCTTATGCAATGTACACGTATACATACATATGTTTACTCATTGCAAAAAGCAAGTTTATTTTACATCCATAGCAATTTTATCACCACTGCACATCACACACACACACACACACATACACATACACAAAATACAGCTTCCATAGCCAACCTATTGAAACAGGTCTAGCCTGTTTCACTCACAACCATTATGATATCATAATAAGACAAGCAAAGTTGATACTATTAAGGTCAAGGTTCTGTCATAAAGTCAACCAAGAGGTCATTGAATTTAGTGTGCACTCACCTTCTGACCGTTGTGCGCCATATCTATGTCTCTGAGTAGCCGAACCTCCCCGCACATCACCACCAAGATTACGAGCGGCAGCTGGAAAAAAAATCACTCTGATTGTAACACCCCTAGAAACCACCCAGCAATATGTCAATAAACAACGTTAATACAAAAGTAAACTCTTACGAGCAAGTTAACTTAGTTAATTAACAACTATTACATGGTTAGGCCGTCAAAATAGTTTCTCTAATAATTTTTGGCAAATCAATCCTTTAAATTTATACAGCAACAATATTAATCATTATAACTTAATTCTGTGTCTGCAGAGGAGGAAAAAAAAAGTTTACCTAAGCGTAGTAAGGATGACAACAGTGTTGTTATAGTGTTTGTTTGGGTTTCAAGTGGTTGTTGACAAATGCAGCTGCTAAAAGAAACTGCAGCTACTGCTGACTAAAAGCAGATGTTTCAGCTTGCTCAAAAAGGAAAAAACAAAGAAACAATTAGAGAGAGAGAGAGAGAGCACACACAAACACTTGTAATTAATGAAATTAGTTTATTGCTACACATAATGCATATAAATACACAGATGTCAGCAGATGACTCAACTCTGATCTCACACGACACAGCTTATCAAGATCACTCCTGTCCTTTCAAGTTTTTGTTTGGTGTCCCCACCATGCATGGATGCATGCAGTGTACATGTGTGCTCTGATACATGACGTCACTTCCCTTTTTTCCCTGGCAACCAATCACAACCACAGCCTTGAAACAATAGACTATAGGGCTTCAAGTTCATTTTGAAACAAAACACCACATAAAGGTACCTTGTATTATTCTTTAATACTTGATTTTATTGAACAAGGACATAAATTATTTAATTAATTAATTATGAATAGCAAATTAGCAGCCAAGAATGACTGAATAATTAATAAATGAATTTTTTTTAAATCAGTCCTGTTTTGCCAGTAAAGCTAAATTAATTGGTTCCGCCCCTACATTGATTACGTCTAATGAACCCCTCAGTGATCGTGTGCATGAAGGTTCTATGAATGCTACGACAATCTGTCCCCATTGCAGGTACTGGGTGCTTGTTGTCCTAGCAACATAGGACAACAAGCACCCAGTACCTGGGGACAGATTGTCGTAGCATTCATAGAGCCTTCATGCACAGGATCACTGTGAAAAGAGCAGATATTGTTGTTTTGAGGGGGGAAATATGTCCAGTTAATGCAGTGAGTCATTCCAAACTATTCATTAGCGTACATGTATGTCTAGTCAAACTGGATAATTACATGAATTTGACTAATTTCAAATGACCCAAGAATAACAACAGGGAAAAAAATAATCAAACACAGAGAGAATTTAAAATCAGATTTTAAATCCCCCCATAAAAGTCCCTATATTGGTACTACCACTATGTGCTGCTACACTACCAGCCATTACTGCTTTTATCTCACACTCCATCAATCTTCCCTATCCTCGACTGAGCAAATTACCCATTGCAAAGACATGCCACCTAAAGGACATTTTTTGTTAAACAAATACGAAGGCATCCTTTATCAAAGGGCACCATCACCCACCAGGTAACAAATGAGCACGGCTTTGATCATAAGCATTCCATTCTGGGGGCAGGGGTATGGCTGGGGGCATTCAAAGTGTACTTCAAACATCCTCCACTAACCTCTCATGTATTTACAAACGTCATAAGCCAAATACAGAATGGCTATTAGTAGCTTAAACAGGGGAACTGTGCAGCTTTCAGCGACTTTTTTTCCCCTTTCTGACACAAATACAGTCTAGGTCTGTATCCGTACAATCAGTTGTTCAATAGGAATTGAAATGATAATAATATATTTACGACCATCCACTGGAAAATAAGGCACTAATGCAGAAAACTAGATATTTTTTGTCTATATACCTACAGGTTCTAAGATGCTGTAAAGATATACCGATTTAAAGTTTCGAGATTTTATTTACTACACAAAACATTACAAATAAATATTTATAACTTTGGGTAGTAATAATAAAAGTTAAAACGCTTCATATGTTTGAGGTAGGTAAAGCCTACCATACGGATCCAACTCAAACATGAAAGCTGAAAGATGACATGATAGGACAGTCATTCCAGTATCAGTGCTCTGGGGCATTCGGGGACAACTTTAACTAACACATGTACACCGTAATCACTGCCAATGGCTCTGTTAGATCTCTGACTGCTACACATACTAGTAAGCTTTCTTGGGCTAACCAAGTACGACGAGAACCCTTCAAGGAGGCATTACAAACAAATAGAAGAGAACTATACCCAACCAACTCTGAGGATGAATCCTTTAAGAGGCAGCAAAGAAAGAAAAAAAAGCTTTTTAAAAACAAAAACAACAACCAACTCTAAGGATGAAGTAAATAAACATTGCCAACATTCCAATACTCAACACTGAAGGACTCATGCAGCTAGACAACACACAGAGAAGAAGAACAGTTGGAATAATATAGCTACCCTAAAGCTAAGCCATAAACATTCAATAAATACTATAGTTTTAATTACACTATACATGAGCAAGCGATTGTAATACACAAACTTATTCCTGGGAATTCAGTAACTCGTACATATGCTATAAAAATGCCTTTATCTACTATTGCTAGTGAACCAAAAATAAAAATGTTGATACTTAAAGCAAATATCTAAACTGGCTTAACAACTGCCTTCACCTATGTACGAAACACTCACCAAAGACGTCCTTGAGTGGAGGGTTGACGCAGCAGAAGCAGACCTTGCTGAGGGCCAGTCTGATGACGTACCAGTAGGCCATCCGGTACTGGCGAGCCAGGATGCCGTAGAGGAACGGGTTGACAGCCGTGCTGAGGATGGTGAATCTGATCCCCCAGAACAAGGCTGTCTCCAGACCCTTCTGGGACTGTCTGATCTGGGCTATTGTCACCAGGATCTGGGGAAGCAGGGATGGGGGGGGAGGAGGGGAGAGGATGATATAATAATAATAATAATAATAATAATAATAATAATAATAATAATAATAATAATTATTAATAATAATAATAATAATAATTATTATTATTAATAATAATAATAATAATAATAAAAAAATTAAAAAAAGAACAATGTTGTTTTCTTTGAAACCACCATACTGGACTATTTCTGCTAGTTACATCAGTAGTGAATAGGTACAGGTTATAGGTTACACCGCGAAGTACAGGTAGGTATGGGATGAACACAACCGAAGGCCAAAGGATTGAAAATAGTGTAAATCTTGTACGGACCTACACAAAGTGGTGCAGCTGACTTGCACCATGGCTCTTCACTACAGGGAACGCACAAAACCAGATTTTTTGATTGGATGGTTTCACTTATTCCCCTCCTAGGAAGTGGGTGTGAAATATATTCACCGTGAATAGAGCAATCTGATTGGACGGTTTGAATATCAGTGGTACATGGTAAACACAAAGATATGTTAGATTCAAGGAGACAGAGGGGGAGAATACATGGAGCTTCTCAGAGTTGTGTCAATTGTCCCATGGGACTGCCCTATTGTAGCATATAAAGGCCTGCTGGGAGCTCATATGGTAATATTTACTACAGGACACACCCACTTAAATGGGCTTAACTGGAACACTGTTAGATGTGCTACCTCAAGTAGCATAGCAACCACTGTATGCTAAATTATGTATGCTAGCATGCATGTATGTACCATACAGAAACATCAACACACACACACACATACATACCATATGTGCACAAGATGGTGCACTAGGAAGGAAGGAAGAACAAACTTACCTAAGCAAACACTCGGCACTTCTGAAAGTGTTAACTTAACACTAACACCTGTCTGAGGATGTGCCGAAGCCTTACCATCACAACCAACACAACCAACACATGCCTGCCTTTCAGTCTATACCACTCTTGCAGCAGTGTACAACCTGAGGAACTAGAGGGTATTCGCAGCTCTGGTGTTAAATTACACCCCTCCAAACTACAAGGAGAGAGGGTATTCGCAGCTCTGGTATTAAATTACACCCCTCCAAACTATAAGGAGACTGTATTGCTATGAGCAATTAGAAGGGTTAAAATGGAGAATTTGTTGTTCGGTTGTTTTGGTGATGCCAGCTCACTAGCTTCCATTATAAGCTGTTCACCTCAACAGCCACCAGGTACAGCTGCTGCTCGGGAAATGCTTCGTGTGTGTGTGTGTGTGTGTGTGTGTGTGTGTGTGTGTGTGTGTGTGTGTGTGTGTGTGTGTGTGTGTGTGATACTCACAATCTCACACTTACTTGTGAAGTATCTGCCTCTAGACACTAACGAGCGAGCACATGTCACCAATTAGGCGTGGTCACACATAAACTAGGTTTCTATGGCTACAACATCTCCTAACCCAATATTACTTTCTTAACTTTATCGGTCACAATCACACATATAATATATAATATATATATATATATAGCTAGAGTTATTTTTCTTTAAAGACAAGAAAAAGTTTGAAAGACAACACACTCCCTCTTCAACTACATTTATTGACAATGGAAACCATAACTTCTACAGTGGCATTAGACAGTGGCACGAGTCGTCACTGACCCTATGTGACGTCCAGTGTGACTTCCTTATATTGAGCACCAGATTCAGACAACCCGACGAGCCTTAGAGAGACAACGGGGTGGGACAGAAGGGGCGGGGACAATATTCATGGGGTGTGGTTAGCACTATGAATACAGCTTGTGACCACACCATGTGCTATGGTATACATATCCATGACAACAAACAAAATAAAAGATAATGACAGTGATCTGCATTGCTTGATGTGCTGAAATTCAAATCCAGAGAGGTCAACTAACTTTGAACTTTAGGGTCAAACTTCCTTATAGAATTAATTATAGTTAAATTCTTCACGATATTAGGCAAAATAAAAGTGGTAATTTAAGAAGACTTAACCTGCTATTAGATTAAAAGGAACCTTTTTATTTAATTATAACCAACTGATTGTCTTGGTACCCTAGAACACTTTTCCAGGGAACAGGGAGGCATATTCTAGAATGGGTTTTGAAACAGTGCTTTCAAGTGGACAAATTCAGTACCAAATAGTATAGCTAGATGCTTTGGTTCTATGACAAGAACAAACCAACCAAAGAACAAACCAACCAAACAACAAACAAACATACAAATAATGGATAAACAAACCAAATCCTTACTTTAAAGGAATAGTTTAGCTCTCAAAAGCACTAACTATGCTAGAGTTCAAAAGGTCGACACAACCTTAAGGGAAAAACAAACAAACATCATTCTCCTAAATAAAAAGTTGTTTGCTTTTTTTGTTGTTGTTGTTGTTGAAAATACGTAAAGATTTTTCCTCCAGGGCAATTACACTCAGCCGGTAAGGCCTACCACCACTTGCAAGCAACTGAGCACCTCCTTAAGAATGCAGCCCCTACAATTACCAACACTGTATTTAAATTGCCTATAAAAATCAATAACTAGTCTGCTTTAATTAATACAGTGAGCCACGCCAACAGAAAGACAATAGTATCTAATATTGTCTTAATTCAAGCACCATGCACCTACCCCATTTCAAATGGACCGACACATTGCATCGCAGCCCAGCCCACACGCACATGCTCACACACACACACACACACACACACACACGAGTAATCAGCAACCTCTGGTCAGCTCATTTGACAGCCACTCATTCATCTCTAGAGTGGGAGTACTCACTACAGAAACTCGCAATGTAAGAACCTCACAGGAAACTGTCGGAAGAACATTAACGAGCCTTGCAGTTATTTCAGATCCATTGAACCCACCTAATCAGAGCAATGAGGCAAGTCCTCACTATCTTGGACTCACTTCAATACTGCCTTTGATAATGCATTTCACATATGGACATGTACAAATACAATAGTATGCACATAAGGGAATGGAATGGTCGATGCATTGGCATCCTCCCCACCTCTCTCACCACACGGTAGAACAAAAACGTAAATTCAATTAATTGAATAGGTATTTGATGATCCTTCATGGTTTTTAAATTCCACTCCATCTCTATCCTGTTCTATCTTTAGAGCTGTGCTCACAGTCTTCATTTTTTCATTGTATCCAACTGAGACCTTAATGTTTGGGTTAGTTCATTTCCATGGATACTATGGTAATGTTAACAATAATAAATATATTTTCCTATACTATCTTGCATTGCTTGCACCTCAAAGTGAGGGAAAATGGACACAAACAACAAGTTCAGGCTTATGGAGGAAGGCTAGATGCAACTAAATGAGTACAGCTTACTGCAGTACAAATAGCAGTGCCGTAGGGTATCTTCCAAACGGGGAGTGCTGATTGTCAATGCAGAATTATATTTGAGGGTCCAAGTTTGGAAATGGATGGGGCTAGAGTTTCTATACCAAGTGTCACTAGTGAAATGATATCCAATTATTGCATCACAACGTGCTTTTCCCCTTAACTGTACTCTGGACAGATAAAGGAAGAACACTGTGCTTTGAGAAAGTTGGCTGTACATGGTACAGGATCACAGCTAGCGAGGCAGTACAAGCAAGCAACCCTACTCTTGTGGTTGGACATGAAATGAGTTTCAAGTAAGCGAGCTTGTTATCATACGAAGGTCACACATGCCCCACCTTCTTTTACAGCATGTGAGGTGTGTGTTCTGCACCCTCTTCCTAAACCAACTTCCTCTGAAAACCTTTAGCAAGCAAACCAAACAACAGCAACCAATTAAAGCAAACTTTGAAATTTCAAATGAACTTTTGAATGTATTGATAGACAACCAAAATTAACTGTAATATCTCAATGTAAGCCAAAGGGGGAGAAATGACGTAACAAAGGCCACGCGACGGATGTTGAGTGCCACTCAAAGTTGAATAGAAGGAGGGCACAAGTGCTAGATGTACATTACACAACAAAGATGGACGTCTGCCAGGTGAATTACTGTGCGCTTTCTAGCACTAACAGTCGGCACCTAAAGTAGCGTCCGAGGCCAAGAAGTGAAACCATAAAAACAACAGACAGTCACCGCACAGAACTAACCAACTAGACACATAATAATAATTAATAATAATAACAACAATAATAATAACAACAATAATAATAATCAATAATAATAATAAATAATAATAATAAAATAATAATAAAATAATAATAAGTATGCTGTCTCTAGAAAAACAGAGATGACTCTGAATATTGTTGACACACCCACACACATACAGCTGCCAACTCTTCAGGAGTGACTGCCACACCCATAAAGTGGTCATGGACTAATCTAGATAAAAATGGCATTTTCTAGGAAAGAAAAAAAATGTCTGAGATGATCTCTCATGGAAGTCGAGATGGCTCCAGTAGTCATGGTAACATAACTTGGAGCAGTCCTAACACTTGTCCGACAAGGTTGAGCAAGCCTAGCCCCACCCACCTAGCCCCACCCACCTACCCCAACTCACCACTAGTGTTGTCCAGCTCAAGTAGAAAAGTGCCACCACTGCAAACAACATACGAGCAAACTGAGCCTCTACGCCCAGCTGGAATTTCTCTGTGATCACTGGAGCTGCTTTTTTCAAAGCGTTACCCAGATCACTGATTCTAAATTTAGAAAAGATGAAAACGGAAAGTTGATAAATAATTATGTCCCAATACATTTCAAACTATCTTAATTCCATTTCATGGACTGTAATTTGCTTCACATTATGTAGCTACAAGTTCACAGTGCACCGATCAGCCTAACGCACTTGCCCCAGGGCACAATCAAGAATTTCCTGAAAGGGACAAGACAGTTTACCACACAAAGTGCCAACCATTCAAATCTGTACATACAACACAATTCGACCTGCACTGTCCATTTTGTTTTGACAAATTTGCTCATAATGAACTAATTTCATGTACGTAAACCACAGAGTGTGCCCAGTAGCACTAATAAGTGTGCCCACGGGAGCGAGTAAATCTGCAAGTCTTGCATAACTTATTACGATAAACTTTCTTTGACATTAACTTAAAAAACAAAACAATAACAAACTACAAATTACTATTCAGAATAAAACGAATACAAAACTACTTTCTATTCCAACTAAAACACGCATTCCATATAAAAACACAGTCAGACTTCAAACAATCCCTTACTAGAGGTTCAAAGTGATCTTGATGGCATCTCTAAGCCTCCAGAGCAAATATAGTATTAACCAGAAACCTTAAAGATGGTTGCTCTTACCAAGACACCCCCCCCCCTCCTCCTCCTTTCATCAGCCCACCAATCCACCAATTACCACGAAGCCTGGCTTACTCGCAAAGCTCCTCTCAGAAACGGAGTCACAACACAGACGACCGATGCTGCAAGCACATCCGCCATAACTCAAAAAGGGAATCTCTCCACACTCACTCTAATTGGATTTAGCTACCTCTAGGCCCAAGCTGTCGCTGGGGTCAGAGTAGCAGCTTGGAGAGGTTGCCCAAGGACAGATAACAGAGGAGACGAAAGATTTGGGGGTTTCAATTACAAGCTGGACATTGTCACGATTTCTGATAATTGTCTCAGTTGATAAACAAATGTGACTTAGATAAGAAGAACAGAATAAAAAAAAAATTGTGGCATAAGTAAGACTAAGTGCACGTGGCGGCGTAAGGTAAACCCACAAAGATCTTTAATGAAGAATTAACTATTATTATTGTTGTGTCTTGAGCTAGGGTTATGCATGCTAGGTCTTCAATTGAATTAATTATCCAGCTGGAAAAGTTAAGAACAAATATAGACAACTACAAGTTACCCAACTTCTGTTTGGACCCATTAAAAAAAATAATAAAATAGAACGTCATCACAGGCTAAGTGAAGTACAGTGTCAAATACATCCACGCATTAGCAGGTTAGAGTTTCTAATATGGAAGTACACCAGATGTAAGCACAGGTACAATCCTCATTGGTGCTAAGAGAGTCTATCCCAGTGAGGACAAAGGTTAAGGAATCCTAATGTGTGGCTCCCTCAAATAAATCCCAAATGTTAGTTTTCAATGTCCCTTTAAGGTTGCCAGGGGAGACCTGGTAAAGCCACACAGAAACAGTCTACTCAAAAAAATAATAATAATAATAATAATAAAATTAAAAAAAGAGAGAGAGAGAGGAAAGAGATGGGCGTAATTCATTATTTATCAATATTTTCCTTTATGTATGTGTGCATATGTACATACATGGCCTTAGATACATACACACAAACTGGCACAGCAACACACCTAGCTGTGAGGTTGGGCTTATTGAAAGTGAGTCCATGCTGCCCTTGCCCCACCTTCGACGCCTGGTTGTACTCGCCCTGAACTCGCAACTTCTTCCTTCTCCGGTAGACTTTCAGCAAGTTTACCGTGACTAGGACAAAGCAAACAAAAACGATCACGTAATTGATGGCCGCAAATACCAGAACGGAAATAGCATATCGGGATGACATGTCGAACAGGCAGTAGCCCTGATGCTGGGAGATGGTCGAATTCGGATCAATTGCCGGCACAACTGCCAACACAAATGCAATAAGCCAGCAGAAAAGCAATATGATGCAAAACCGGAAAGGAGTGGCATGCTTGCGATAGATAAAGGGACGATTCACGGCAAAGTAACGCTCCAGAGAAACAAGAGACACAATGATGATGGAAGAGTACCTCGTGAAATGTGCCAGCACTCCGAATAGGTCGCACTCCACCGTGCCTTCGACGTAGTCCACGCCCCTGATATACGAGACCATGGACATTGGGATGGGAATGACGGTGGCTAGCAAGTCGGTAAGTGCAAGGCCGATGACAAGAATATCCGGGATCTTGTGCACTTTGAAACGGCTCAGGATTGCAATGGTGCCTATGTTACCAATAAGGGAGATAATGAAGATTATGACGATGGTGAGAGCTCTTTCCAGGTCAGGATTGGGGATACAGCTCAACTGCACGTGCCTTGTTTCAACTGCGGCTACAACATCTTCCGAACAGTTGTGGAGTGAGGTGTTGAAGTAGTTGATAGTTTCTGCGAGATAAGGGCAGTCAAAGGTCATCGAAGCATTTTCCATTATCCCTTTGCAATCCATGATCCTGCAAATGGCATACAGCAGCAATCCTGAACACTCTGAAACTTACACTAGTAAAATTACAATATTTTTATTCAGTTAATTGCTTACATGCACAGTTCAATATCCTCGCAACATGAAATCAAAGATCCTATTTCTGTCCTCGAAAAAGCTAGCTATTGTAACAACACGAATGAAACAAAATAGCCAAGAAATTACAAGAGAAGAGATTTGCAAAATGAACTCTCTTGCAAAGAATTTCAACACCACTCTACGAGCTCATTTAGACAGTACTACCGCCTACCGCATCACAACAGCGACAGGTTAAACCAAACCGCGACCTAGTAGTCGGAAGTTGATTTGTATAAGGAGGATATCTTTACGGCACTTCACACCTCTTTCTCCCAGTAAATTTTGCGAGAGGGTGGGCGTATCATGTCAATGCGATTTAGGCGGAATAAAGGAAAGTCGGTAAGGTAAATTAAAAGTACATACATGTGTTGTTGGGTGGCGAAATTCGTCGCCGACCCTTTTCCTTCCTTATATTGACCAATATAGGGAAGGAAAAGGGTCGGCGACGCCAGACTAGCCGCGCGTCATAGCATGCAGAAACATTCATACACATTCACAATTTCTTTCTCAGCCTTTTTTTAAACTCAATATTATCTCTCTTTCACAGGCTTGAATTAAATATATTTGGTCGCCACCAGAACGAACCCAGGACACATACACATACAACCCAGGACACATACACATACAACCCAGGACACATACACATAGGATTGTTTAATTTGAGGGCAACTTGGATAGGTAGGGGGTGGAGCCCCAACATTTGGATAGTGAAGGTATACACAATCACCATTCTCTCAATACCCACCAATAGTCTCCTATTGTGTGATCACTGTTAGACTGCATGAATTCATATAAACTACCTACACCTAAGGCAGTAGTCAGTAGTAAATGTGAGGTAAGGTATTGTCATGTATTAGTTGCTATAATCACTCGAGTATTCGCCATTCCTTATCAGTCTTTGTATAGTACCATGTGCTAGTTAGTTAACCACCAACTAAGCATCCACAGTGGTGATACATCCACGGCAGCGACACCATCGACTGCAGTGACACTATAATAAATCGCAGTGACACCATCTATAGCAGTGGCATAGGAAGGGGGGCTCCGGGGGCTGGAACCCGCCATAACTTTAGGGCACTATCTCACATGGTGATTTCTCACATAAACAATTGTTAACCACAAGAGCTTTCTACACCACTGCGTAGAGTTTTCTACTGTTAAATCTACACAATTCATCCAAAAATCCATTTTTATCAGAATAGTTGAGCTAGACAGAATTGAAGTATGTTTGAGACACTGGCTAAGAAAAGATGTGGCCTGTCTCTCCTAACACAACTTCGATGAACGTGTGTTTAAAAAATTTAATACCTAATGTTTCTGTAGTATATTTGAGCTACCCTAACCTTAAGCTAGTCTCGCTTGTGTTCGGTAAAGGATCTGGCCTGCGAGACTACCTTAAACCTGCTTCTGTAGTATATTTGAGCCTCCCAATCTTAAACCTGTTTCTGTAGTATATTTGAGCCCCCCAACCTTAAACCTGTTTCTATAGTATATTTGAGCCCCCCAACCTTAAACCTGCTTCTGTAGTATATTTGAGCCCCCCCTCCCCCCCTCCTAGACTGCTTCCACCTCCTATGCTTGAGGGTATTGGTGCATTCAATTAACAGAATAAACAAGTTGCTTATCACAATGTCCTTACCAACTCAGTTATTTACAGCTGTCATTATGGTATATCAGTTGTCTTCAGCTTCTTCAATAAAGAAGAGAATAATTGATGATCCTTAGCTACTGACATTGCTTTGAAAAAATGTATGGAACAATTTAATTTAACTAAACTTTTAGATCATTTAATTTTCCATCCAATATTCACTATGACGTTAAACTTTTACTTTGCATAGTTACTATAAAATTTTATTTTTTCCTTGAAAAATGGAGTAGTTTTCATGGGAGTGTATTGTGGTCCATAGTGCCCCTCCTCCCTTCTATCACCCCTATATAATGTGGGTGTGGAGTGTTGGGAAGCCTCATCTGAAGTAATGGTTAAGTACTTTCATGTTTTAGTTCTGCTTATACCAGGCATTATTTCTTGGGTGTTGAATAATTTATATATACGCACAGAGCTAAAAGAATGAGTGAATTTTAAGAAAACAAACAAACAAACAAACAATCAAACTGAAATTCAGTTGTGTTCTTGTATGAACTAGAGCAAGAGACTAACACATTTTGTTTGAGTAATTATACTGTAAAGTTTAGTTCTTTGTTAGCTACTGGAAGACGGGCAAGAAGAACTCATTGTGAAGAACTACTCATTGTGACGTTTGTATCTTCATCTCTACACAGCCCACCACATCCTTGTTAGCAGGATCTATGAACGACCACTGGCCAGTCCCCTTTATCTGAACAACAACAACAAATAATAATGTAAAAAAATAAAATAAAAAAATAAAAAAAATAAAAAATAAAAAATAAAAAAATAGCACACACCACAACACAAAAGTTTAACAAAATATGTCGGAGCATAGGAGTAATTCTGCCCTTCAAACACTTACACTAGGGTAGCCCTGTAGTACTGGAAGGGTCAACTTTGCAGTGGACAATTTATTTGCAAAGATCTTGCAAGAAGTGAATTGGCAGAAGTCGCTGGGCAGATCTGGCATTTCCACACATTCTGTTATTCCTAGGAATGTTATTTTGCCACAAAGACTTTGCTCCAAGCTTTCAAAGTCCTCCTTGGTGGTGTATGTCATAGTAATAGTGGCATTGGTGCCTTTCTTGAAATCGCATGCGCCATCTGTGTCACAGCATTCTGGAGCAGTGATGCTTTCTATCTGCATTTTCTGGGAAGAATCTGAAAAGAAATTATTACAGGCTGACTAAATGGAGGTATTTAGTGGATTAGAATTTCAGATTGTGAGAATTGATTGAGACAAATATGTCCTACTTTATCTTCCCTTCTGTTTTACTGTTAACAGCAACAAAAAAAGGATAACTATAATTGTATTATTGCTGGCTACAAATGAGTATAGCTTTTCAACTGAATTTGCTTGAAGATTAATTTCTGAAGCACATGAACCTCAGGTAGCTTTAAAAATTCGGTAATTTTTCCCCTTACTACTCTCACCACAAACATTAATTTCAGCAGAACATCCTTGACTGTTTACTTCTGTGATTACTATGACCACCAAAATCACCAGTTCACACCAGCCAATTCTTCCCATTTTGTGTTGCAGTTGTTAGAAGTATTTCCCTGAAGATGATCCTCTTCCACTGTACTTAGTTCATTGACGGGAATAGTGAAAGAACCTATTATTTATAGCCATATGACCCCAGCAACCTAGAACTGAACTCCTGTTCTCAACATTGGTTGCTACTGCTGATTAATAGGCTACAATCACACAAAGACTCAAAGGTTTATTTTGTGCCCAAACACAGTATTGAACAGCAAGCTGTTGATGCTGGCTTCTCTGTGAGTTGTCACACAACTTCAGTTGCTACTTTATAACATGTGTTTCCTAGCATCTAATTCTGTAGAGAAGACCCAGTATCTTTTAGAGAGTGACTGTTGAATCAAATTCTTTACTCCTTCAAATGCAGCTAGTCATAGCTTTATTTGGACTGGCTTGATAAAAAAAGTAGTATGATTTTTTTTTTTTAATTGGTGATGGTTTCTGAGGGTCCACAATTCAAGTTGAGTAAAATAGGGGCTCATTAAGGTAGTGACACTGCCACCAGGGAGAACTCTGGGTAGCTTCTCTGCACAAGTATCTCCAACTTTAAATTCTTATACAGACTGACATGATACACCCACCTTGAGCTTTGGTATTCCCTAATTATTATAAGCAATACTCACAGTGCTCTAGGTTCTGCCTAAAATGCTAGACAAATACTGTGATTGTATTAAGGACAATAATATGGCTGGAGTGCATAGAGAGACGTATGAGTTATACCTTCATAGAATAGCATTAGGAGTCAATTGGTCAAGCTGTACCTCACCAGTATAGTATACATAGTACGTAGTAGCAAGAGGATCTTTGAACAACAATTTTGAACTCGAATAAAATAAAAGTGATCTTAAATTTTGGTTACAATATTATAATTATTACAATAGTAATTTTTGAATAAAATGTAATATGCCAGTACTGGAAGTGCACGTAAGTGGCTTAATGCTAGAAACACAAATGAGCAGTTCTTGTATAAATATTTAGTACAGCATCCATGAATCTGCAACATCGCCAGTGAGCTTCAAGTCGTGCATCTGAAAAAAATAATATAATTTGATAGGTAAACAAGTGTTCTAGCTAATTTTGCTACTTAAAAAGAGGAAGCCTGCAAAGATCTTACTATTTTTTTGGAACTGGTGTTCTTCTTGTTGAATGTTACAGTCTGTCTCTCAGGGTCTTTGCTCGGTGGGATGGAGGGCAATTCAGGAAGTGTTTCCTGATCATCCTCTGGTAGTTCCTGTCTGGTCATCTCTGACATGTGGTCCTCTTGATTTGGGATCTCCCTCAAGGCAGAAAATGCTACAAGGTAAATCACCTTCTTTCGTCTTTGTGGCATTTTTTAAAGTTATTCTAATTTAGGCTAAATATCCTAAATACTATAACAACTACTGAGCTTCTAAATTTAATAAGCAAATTTGTTAGATTTTTGGACTTTCCTACTTCATACCTGAGAGCTTGCTGTCTTCGAGTGTCTGTCTGCCACCCATTGCAGGACCATGCCCTCTAACTGATTCTGTCATGGGACCCAGATATTGCTGACCAGCTCCACTGGGCTCGAGCATGCTCACTGGACGACCATCTGTTTGCATGGGGCCCATAGAATACCTCGTGTCTGCATAAGGTGATCCAGGCTTTAGTAGCATGCTCTGTCTCACTGGATGCTCCTGATCAAGGGACTGCTGGTACTGTCCACTTTCACTGAGCATGGACTGTCCTCGTGGTACTGGACCTGTCCTGGTAGGCGGGCTCTGGCTTGGAGCTCTGCTGTCTTGCATTCTGGGAGGTGAACGGCTCTCTTGCCACTCGATTGCCTCTCTTTGCAAGTCGACACTGAATCCCCGCCCTTCCTGGTGATACTGATGTCGCTGCGGTGACTGCTGCAAGTTCTGCATGCCTCCCATTCTGCTGCTGCCACTGAACATGGCAGATTGGCGTTGCGGAGACTCTGGTGGCAACTCGTAATGTGGAATATTTCTAGGAGGAGGAAGGTAGCCATGTTGTGGACTGACTTGATGAGATCCCACGCCCATCAGGTCTTCAGGTGGAGGTCTAGGCGGTGACGGGTGCATCCTCATCCCACCATGATGGTTTTGCTTGCTGTGAAAAGCATAAGCCATTTCTAAGTCCCCAGGGCTGAACTTTTTCCCAGCTTTAGTGGATAATATTCCACGCAAGCCAATGGCCTCACGGGCCAAAAAGGCCAGAAGTCCTAGGAATTCTAACTCGTGCACTTCGTCTCTATGATCCAGTCCATAACTGGTCATCTGATAGAGAAAGAAGCAAAACAGTTGTACAATATAAATGACTGTAGACTTGTGCATTATTTACAATCACAGTAAGAATCCATTACTCTGTCTCTTACCAAGTCTTTGAGTGCAGGGCTGGATAGCAGGTGCCTTGTTTCCTGTGAATTGAGTCGACCGGAAAAGCAAGCTCGCAAGAGTGGAAACAGGACTGCTTTTGTTATCCAGCCTAAGATATCAATGCACAAAGATATGGATTTAATAAAGTGAGGTTAGGTGTACTACCTGGCAAGTATAGTTGTCTCTAGAAAATTACTTTGAAAGAAGAAACTAAGGTGGCTATATTTTATAAATGTTCTAAGTCTATACATGTATGTACCAGAATCATCCATATCAAATCGCTTTATTTCATCTTGAGCAAACTTCACCTCACTGGGATCCAAACCTACAGATAGTAATAATAATAGTAGTAATAATAATAATAATAATAGTAATAGTAATACTAATACTAATAATACTGATAATATTAATAATAATAATAATAATAATAATAATAATAATAATAATAATAATAATAATAATAATAATATAATAACGATAGCAACAACAACAACAACAATAATAATAATTGTAATAGTAATAATAGTAATAGTAATAACAATAATGGTAATAATAGTAATAGTAATAGCAATAATAATAGTAGTAATGATAATAATAATAATAATAATAACAACAACAACAACAACAACAAATCATTCTTAAATTGCCTCTATGATCTTACCTCTCAAATTCACATCTGCTATAGTCATTTTGGTGGTAATGTATCGAGTGGCCTTCTTATTTACTAACAAGAGAGAGAGAAAGAGTAATGCAAGCATAGATTACTGTCATTCAAAGCCAATGAATTGCAGACTTACTGGGTACTTCTACTGAGCACTCCCTAATGCTTGGAACCTGTGGAATGTCAATGAATACAATTAATTCAGCAGACGACCATAACAAATGAATAAGATGTATCAAGTAAGTAAAGTAACCAGGTGATGGTGATGATGATGGGTACAATTATGCTCACCATGAAATGATCGACAGCACTACGAAGCACATACTGCCTCTTGAAGCAATGTTCACAGAAATCATGCTCTCCAATTTCCATCAGCCTTGTCAACTTCGTCTTCTTGGAGCAAATGGCGCATCTGAAATAAAATGTATTTTGTGAATCATTTTTGTGTCCTGTGCTTCAAACCGGCATACTTCAGCACTTACTTTCTTTTTCTTTTTATTCCTCCTCTCCCCACATACTTCTTAACGTCATTGTCAAGCATTTGGAACATTTCTGGTGTAACTGGCTTGGAGTAGTCCATCACTAAGAAGTCTTTCTTGACAGTGCTCTTTGCATCCCCAGATCTTCTTCGCGAGTGGAGATCATTAAAAGTGCTTTTTTCGGGTGTCATTGTGTGCAAGTCTCCCGCGTAAGCAACATTGTCGAATGCCATGGAGCTAGGTCGGGTACCTCCCACTTGACCACTGATGTAACTATAGCGGAGGTTGCCTGAATTGCCTAGCGAAGTGTCATCCCTTGGACTAGAGGGATAATCTTGGTACTGCTGGGAGAGGGACGGGTTGGACATGAAACTTCTAGCTAGAGGATCATCCTGCTGTTGATGTTGTTGTTGTTGTTGTTGTTGTAATTGTTGACGTTGCATGATTTGCTGCTGCCTTGGCTGTTGATCATTGAAGGCCAGAGCACTTCCCCCTGCAATCCCAAGGAACGTTTTGTCATTGATTGTGCCACTGAAATTGGCAGCCATGTTTCGATCCATGAGCTGCTGGGCTGGCAGAGACTGAGAGTAAGATGGAGCCGGACTAGCTGTCATCTGGCGAAAGAAGCTTGAGGTGACACTGATGGGTTTTTCAGATGGTAGGCTCTCCAGCTCCAGATTCTTATCCACCGTGAATGCCACAGGCTTGCAGAGTTCTCTGGTGTTGGCAAATATCCTGGCCATGTGTAGGCCCAAGTGTTTTGGCACGAATTTCACGACAATCTCATCATCATCCAGCGAAGCTGTTGCTTTGACCTGGTAGTCTGATCTCAGTTGGTTCGGAGGAACTGAGTAGAGTTCTTCCAAGGTTCCTGATTTGTGCTCTACCACACATTCCAGGTAGCTATACTGCAGCCTTTGGAGAGCTCTGGAGCTTGCAGGATACTTGAGGTAGAGAGACACTTCTCTTCTATTCATTTTTAGCCTTTGCTGCAAGAGGAACTCTTCCAACTTGAATCTTGTTCCACGCCCTTCTCCACTGTTGTTCAGAGCTTTTATTTGTAAGATGAAGTATGAGATCAGAAGTTTTGGTTGCAGAAAACAGGGGTGGGGCTCGCTGAGATCACTTGCTAACGAGGGAGGGGCATTTGTACTATTTGTACGCATGCGTTTGTTTCCGATTAGCCACGCCCTCTACTGTGTTCACAGAGCCTTGCTTTTCATGCTCGATGTTTTCTCCTGCTTTCTCGGGACTGCTACGCGCGTTGTGCGAGTTTGGCACCAGTTGTTGTTGTAGGCGACAGTTCTCAGGGTCTCCTCCCCGTTTGAAAAGTCATTATGACGTAGTTATTGCCGGAGGGGGCGTTATGGGATGCTCTTCAGCTTTCTTCCTGGCTCAGAGAATACCGGGACAAAATATTTGCATTATCGAAAGAGATCCGACAGTAGGTGAAAAAGAGAGTGCAATACCTGTAGTGTGTAAGTTTCATTAGTTTCTATTTATTCATTTAAAGCATTTTTATTTAGTTTCTGACAATTACTAGTTTTCAGTAGGAAATTTTTTTTTTTTTTAACAACGTGACTGTCTGAGAAGCAGATCTCTTTATCTAGCTAGCAACTCTGCACAGACTTCTTTCACCATGTTTTGAAATATAGAATAATAAAGTGCTACATTGTATTTTGTATTTCTTTGTGTGTGGCACAGTATTCTAGAGCATCTACAGTACTGTCTGTCAGTTCTATTCGCCAGCAGTTCTCTAATAGGAGCAACATCCTCCTCTCTCTCAGGTCCTTCAAGTTCCTATCCCAGATAGACACCTTGCTCAGAGTAGAGGATGACGAGCCTCCAGACATCCAGCTGCACGAGAGTGGGTATTTATTTCTGGCATCAGAGAAAGGGGAAGAGATACTTAGAGAGAACCACGCCCTTCAGGTGAGTCTTGGAGCACAGGTCAAGTTGCTGCGTCCTTCGGAGCTGTCTCAGAAGTATCCCTGGTTGAATCTGGATGGAATCGCTTTGGGTAGTTTGGGTGAGTGGCAGAGAGTCGGTGTCTTGCATGGTACATCCGTTAGCGCAGTTCAACCAAGAATAAGCCATGATAAGATATATATATATATGAGGAGGCTAGTCTAAATCCCCCCCCCCCCCCCCCCACCTTTCCATCTGTGCAGGAATAGGCAATGAGGGGTGGTTTGACCCATGGATGCTACTTCACGCCTTCAAGAAGAAAGTGCTGTCCATGGGTGTGAAGTTTGTGGAAGGAGAAGTGACGGACTTGACCGTAGAGGGAGATAAAGTGAAAGACATTAAGGTCATTTGGCAAGTTTTGTTTGAGCTGGCATTTAATTGAACTAGTTGAAATGAGAGTAATTATAATACTAGTCATCATCATCATCAACAGCAATAAGCAAAAGGGAGGGAATAAACTCCCTGATGCTGACAGTAACATTGATGATAATAATAATTACAATAACAACAACAACAATAATGATGATGATGATAATAATAATGATAATAATAATAATAATAATAATAATTGATACTAAAAAACAATTTGCAATTTAGGTTTCCAGAAATTGTGGTATAGGAGACGAGGAAGTTTCCACCTTTACCTGTGATGTCATAGTCAATGCTTGTGGCCCGTGGGCTAGTCACCTGGCACGGCTGGCAGGAATAGGAGACCGAACACACCCCCACCCCACCCTTCACACCTCACTACCAGTTGAACCTCGCAGGAGGTGTATATTTGCCGTTAAATCCCCTGACGGCCCGACCGGCGAGATTCCCTTACTGGTAGACCTGTCTGGAGTGTATTTTAGACCGGAGTTAGGCCGACAGATGTATATAATGGGCGTGTCACCTCCTGAGGTTTGTGAGTTTGATGATACATGCATAGAAATCAGTACTTTATAGTTATATTAGCAATGGCTACATCTTTAGCTATGCTCTGTAATAGTTGGGATAGCTATGTCTAGTGTATGTGTTTCACTGTGACCTGAAGTATAAAAAAAAAAGCACTAGGTTTTTTTTGTTAGCTGTCGTGCCAATCTAGCTTTATGAATACATATTATAGTAAGCTGGAAAGATTAGTTTACAGCACGAATCCCATTGATATAGGGAGTTTTACAGCATGAATCCCATTGCTGGGTTCTATATAGGAAGTTTTATTTGGGGAGGAAGCTACGGGCAAATCCACCACTATACCAAGCTACAAAAAAAAAAAAAAAAGAAAAAAGAAAGAAGAATAAAATTTGTTTATATAATAATAACTACCATGAAGAGCAAAGGTATGAACTCTCAACGCTACTATACACTAGCTAGCTAGCTAACTATTCTCAAACTCCCTCCCCCCCTCCCCCTCCCTTCAGAACCTGATACTGTTATTCTTTTTTTTTTTTTTTTTTTTTTTTTCTGTCTTAGGATGTCCACTGTTAGAGATCAGCTGTATATCTAGTATATCTAGTAAACAAGCATTTGTGCTTCAGAACTATTATACACTAATGGTACAATAGTCCTAGCATATAAAGCATTCAAGTAGGTACTTCTGGTTACTAAACATTGAGGAATAGACACACTTGCTAGAGTGTACAACTACCCAGTCATGCAATTGAAATTAAATTATCATTATATTTAAGTGCTGCCAGTTAATTGTTACGGAAAAATGTATCATTTAGCTTATGTATTGGGTTAAAGAGAAACATCAAAATAATTTCATTTCATTTTTATGCTTGTATTCGTTCAGGAGAAAGACCTGCCCAACTTAGATTTAGAGGTGGACTACACCCTCTATGAAGATATAGTATGGCCCTCAATGGCTCACAGAGTACCTGCATTTGAAAGTTTGAAGGTTAGATATTGTGATGACCATTACCATGTCAGCTAATATTGTGTTTACCCTTTACCAGGTTCACAATGCTTGGGCTGGTTACTACGAATACAACACACTGGACCAGAATGGCATCATAGGGGCACATCCTGTCATCTCAAACTTCGTGTTTGCCAACGGATTCAGCGGCCACGGCATCCAGCAGTCGCCTGCAGTAGGGGAAGCCATCAGCGAAATTATTCTGGATGGGCGGAGCCACACCATTGACCTTCAAGATCTCTCCTTTGATCGAATCATCAATAATCAGCCAGTCTTAGAAAGAAATGTAGTCTGACCAATATTCCGTGTCATTTGTTCCACTGCTTGTATAATAAATACATTATTCTCAACCTAAACATTTTCATTTTTTTTTCTTTTAATTTGCATTCTCACCTGATATGTGCACACACTCTTTGATAGTCGTGGGTATTTCCCCTGTTCAGTAGTGCTTCACTATATAATATCCTAACCAACACAGCTGGTCATTCATAAAGATGATTGACAAAAGGCAATTTATAGCTGGCCATTGTTACTGAATGGGATTCGGTCAGCATCACTATAGACAACAGTAGGTGTCTACTCTAAAGATTTCTTGCCAGTGAAGCACACTAACCACCATACGATATTACCTTCCACTACCTGAAATGGTGAAAGAACATCGTAGCCGGTCTACCTACAGATGTATCATGAAGTCACATCTGACAGATTAAATATTGACGAAGCAAGCAAGAAAGCAGTTAATATATAATAATTTATATTATATGTAAATAAGATCTCACAGAATCAAAATTGACTGGCATACTCAAAACACAAAATAATTTAGCTTAAAACAACTAAACAAAACAAAACACATTTGTGTTAAAGGAAAGAACCACTGAAGAATCATTCATTCATTTCACAACCTCAGCTTGATCATGCCAATATTTTTAAATTTTAATAGCAATATATTTTGCAGGCCACGCTGGAGAGATATATGAGATAAGTTTTAAAAAATTTACTTTTCCAATGATAGATAATTTAAAAATAAAAGTGCAAAGCACATAGAATAGAATATAAAGAATTCAAAGACATTGAATACCAAAAAAAAATACAGTAAGAAAATTTTAATTAGAACTATATACATATTTAATAGGTTATTGAGCTAGCCCTACTCACTGTTAACTCAGGGTGAAATAAAAATAACCCCAGAATTGAGAAAAATTGTGTTCATAGATGACAATTGAGTGGCATTTGTGCATACATTTTTGAATTTATAAAAAAAAAACAAAAAAAAAAACAACAGCAACAAAAACAACAACAACAAAAAAAAACAAAAGAAAAACTCACAAACAAAAAACCAACAAAACAAATCAAAACAAATACATCTAAGAAATGCTAACTCTTTGGTTTTGACTTGAAGCCACGAGTGCCATTGGGACCTCTGTGAGTTTACAAATAAGAGAATTTCCAATGAAGAATTTACAACACTCACAAACCAACTAATGTAGAGACTGAGACTACCAAACCACATTAGTATATACTGATGTGCACTTAATTAGAGTGTCTTAGTTTGCTTGACAAAAAATAATAATAAAAAGCAAGAGAGAGAGAGAGAGAGAAAGAGCAAAGGGGTACCGAACCAGCGCTAGGAAGAGAGAGAGAGAGAGGGGGGCTTAAAGAGTGACTTAATTTGTAAAACAAAACAAATTTTTAAAAATTCTAGTTGTCGATCAAATTCTGCGACAAGCTCACTAAATATATACTTCACTGTTTCCAATGAATTATCAAAATTATTACGTAACTCAAAAGTCATTAAATTGACACAATTGGTTAGTGAAAGGCTCTAGTCAAGACTATGGAATAGTTAAGGTAAGGAATAGTTAAGGTAGGTATATTTATTGCAGCCTGCCTTATTCAGCACATGCACCCTATTAGGATTCTATATTCAAGAACCATTACAATAACACTAACTTCAACATGCTCCTCTTTAAAAAAATTGATCAACTCCTTCTGTAACCCATATCTTCTATTCGTTCTTGAACTCTGGTTAGGAACTCACCTAGGTTGCCTTTTGGTTGCTGCCTCAGCCCCTCCCCCATGAGGACTGACTGAGTGTGATTTGGGGTGGGACTTAGGTGTGGTCTTGGACGATGTACTCGTGCTGGCAGCTTCTTCTGACGCCTGATAACCAGTACCCAATATTCTTGCTCTGCAACATCAATTCACATAATGTAAAACAGAGCTTTACACGGTAATGTACAAGCGCCACTTTACTGGGAAGGGAGGGGGGGGGGGGGGGGGGGGGGGGGGGGAGAGGGCAAAGACAGGTTGTCTGATATACATATACCCTATAGCCACCCACCACCACCACACCCACACACACACAACACACACCTAGCAGATGCATAGTCGGCTTCCCTCTCAGCCAGGGACTTCCTCTGTACAGGAGACGCTGTGTTAGCTTGAGTTGCCGGCTGCTGACTCTGCACATTCCGTTTCAATATTTTGATCTACAGCACAACAACAACATCACATATGTAGTAATTTCTAAGTTGAATCCTCTGATTCCTTCAATGTATCTATATAATAATACGCTTGTGTGTCAGTAACGATGACTGACGACATTGTGTATTCATGAATAATTTATGAGCTTAAACAGGTTGGTAAAGCATCATATTTACCTGAAAGGTACTGAAAGCGGGTGGAATAGGCGAGGGAAGGCGGCGTAGGTTTCAAAAAGGAAGGCAAAGTATGAAGGCAAAGTATGAAGGCAAAAGGTTTGCAAAGCTAAGTCCACAACCATGATAGGACAGAGAGATTCAGAAGAAGGAGAGATAGACGAAGGAGGAAAAGGGACTCCCTGACTCAAGAAGGAAGAGCTGAAGAAAGGAAAGGAGGAGGATAAGAAAAGCTGAGATAGTTCAAAAAAAAAAAAAAAAAAAAAAAAAAAAAAAAAAAAAGCAGGAGAGGAAAACTATACTGTAACCTTACCAATGGTAGAAAATAAACAACGCATAAAATAACTTATGCTACTGCATTCTTACTTTACAATACGCCAAGCGCCACTATGGGATGTGGTACTTGCTAGTCTAACAATATTCCATAGTAATCAGACTTCACTCCACCCATGAACACATGCACACGCACACACACACACACACATACAGGGCCTACCAAGTAAACATTGACTGGACTCGCTCCATACGACTAGTCTGGTTAACCGAACATTAAACCACTATATGCTACTGCTATGGATGACGACTAAACTGATTGGTAACTTCAATTGAGTCAGAACATAATAATAATTCAGTGAAGTTGTATACTAATGAGTTCGAGATATAGTGTCTTCATTTCAAATTGAGTAGGCGTACGTGAACCCTTTTTGTTACTGCAGGCATACATTTACCCTTTTCTACTAATGCGTCTGCGCATGTTTTGAAGTTTCATAGGAATATTTAGCTACATTTTGTGGCGGGGTATTTGTTGAACGCAATAGAAATAATTAGCAGAAATAATAAAATAGGGAGGTTAAAAATGCTATGAAACAGGTACACAGAGCTTCCCAAACAGCAGAAGAAAAATTGATGAGGATACAAAAGAAATGAAGAAGACTGGGCTCAAAAAAAAAAAAAAAAAAAAAAGCTGCTTCTTTAGAGCAGGTACGATATGTAGTAGCTATTTATATAAAAAAAACCACTTACATTATTCTGCAGCTATAACTTTTCTTTAGCCTAGCTCCCTAACTCACTTCACTGAATTCAATGGGAACCATTTTCTAGTAATAATCATAATAATAATGAAGCACCAAAGGTTTGAACCCTCAGTGCTACTATACGCTAGCTAGCTATTACAAAATCATTTCTCAGGCCAATAGAAACATGCAAGTAACATTCACTGGTAGTTCCAGTCCCAACGTGAAACTCCAAGCACTCATTAAGCTTTTCGCGTTTCCTAAAAAATCAGCTCGAAAAAAAGAAAACAACGAAAAAAAGAAAAAAAAGTAGCACAATATAAGGCAAACAGACAAGATGACTACTATAACCCTCTCACGCATGTGCAATGTAATGATAACTATAATAATTTAGATCCCGTTGCTATATTGTTACTAAGGTGTACTAACTTGGTAAGTGTGCACTATTTTTTGCCTTTAGCTATTTCTGCGAAAATGCTGATAAACAAAGTTGCTAGTGGCAACTGGGCATGCGTAATCGGGATCTAAAATAGTTAGAGCATGCACACTTAGGTATTGGTGAATTTAGTGCACACAGCCCTCGGGCCTACGGCCCTTGGGCTTCAGTGCACTAAATCCACCAGTACCTAAGCGCTTATGCTCTATTACATATGTACAATGATACGGTTGTCTGTCAATAATGACGACGGTGTGTATCCATGAATAATTCATAATGTCGTAGATTTTCATTGCTACTCTATTTCTAGTATTTCAATATTTTTAGCTTAGCTAGTACCATTAAATTTTTTGATATAATATTACCCTTTTCTACTAATGCGTCTGCGCATGTTTTAAAGTTTCATAGGAATATTTAGCTACATTTCATGCAATGTGCAATGTTTTGTGAATATTATATCAAAATTTTAATGCTACTAGCTAAGCTAAAAATATTGAATTACTAATAATTCATAAGCTGAGGCCGGTCAGTAAAGCGTAGTCAGTACCATGTTGTATAGTGTCATCAGTGACGACTGTGGAATAAGTATCCACGAATACATGGGTCAAAAAGTGAGAAAAAGAGACGACAAAAAACAAAAAAAAAACAAAAAAAAAAGTGAATAATTTATCAGCTGAGTTGGGTTGGTAAAGTGTCATCAGTAATGAGGATACCAGCAACAATCGTGGTATATTAATAAATAAAGCCAAGTCAGGTGCTAAAGCATTGTCAAACGATGATGATGATGACCGTGTAGTGTGTGTAACTTGCAAGTAATAAAATATTTCTCTTATGTTCAATATAATGTGAGCTTCTAACTGGAAAAATCACTTACCTGCTACACTACTATAACAACATTACTGCACAAAACCAACAAAAAACAAAACAAATATACAATGCTTAAACATCTCCCCCCCCCCCTACACCTTCAATTAGCCTTAAATTAGAATCCTTTGTGAGTTGGTGAAGAATATGTGGGAAACCAATTTCTCAAGTTCCAATGAACTTCACTGTAAGCAACCAAACCAGGAAGCCCACACACCCACATCATAAAAAACATGGTTCCTAAGTAATTACTGACATCACAAGATTCTTCCAGTTTAAAGAAAATAACTCCCTTCTCCCTCCCCAATAATCCTTTTTATTGACATTTCACACTTGAAAAAGGGGGAGGGGAAGAAATAAAATCTAACTACATGCCCCACTTCGTAGGAAAGACACCATGGACCATAGAGTCTGGCCAGTTTTGTACATGCATGTAAGTGAATCTATAAGGACCTATCAATTATTATGCTCTTGTTGTTGCTGGTGGCGGTTGCTGTTTTTCCTTTCCTTCTAATGCAAGTATTCTACCTGGAGACAGTCGTACAAAATTCTAACAAACATACCTCGTAGTCATCCTGTTAAATTTTAACAGCTCACATGTGCACACCAGTGATGGAAACCCTTCAGTACCACCCACCTTCAAACTCTCACACGGAAGCGTTTGTTAAGCTATAACCACTGCACACTCCATAACACTTTACGAGCATTTTGGGACAATTTGGGTCAAATCCTGTAGAGTTTTCCATGTATCAAAGAAGCTGCGTTATGTAATGAAATTTTATAATTAAAATACTTCCAAAAATTGGTTTCACTGTGGCTCTATGCCAGCAAATATAGTATGCTAACTTAAGGTCTGACTGCACTTAACAAAATACAGAGACGTTGGATGTCTCATCTATATTTTTCAATATAGAATTACTGACCGGAGCGACATATTCAGTTCTTCCAGCCTCCTGGGTTCTTAAAGGAAGGTGGGTTTGAACTTCTAATGGAGTAGCAGGTAAGTCTTCCTTTCCACCTTTCATAATAGCAGTGGGTGTGGCTTTTGATTGACCTTGCTTGATGATTTTCCTGAGCAATAATTAATTAGTAAATTCATTCTCCTCTGCAATTTAATCCTTACTTTTTCCCCTTTTCCTGCTGCTTTTGTCTCTCTTCCATGCGGCGCTCAAACACCTACGCATAGGAGTAACGATAACAGTTGAAATGAAGTAAAATACTAAATAACATCCCATTCTGGTTCAGGAATGCATTTTTATAACAAGACCAGTTGTCATTACCTCCGCGTCCACGTCTTCCCAGCTTTCTAGTACTTCCTCCGAGTCGTCCGCCATACCATCATTTCCACGGAACGCAGGGAAGCCAAAGCTCGCACGCAGCTTATTCCTTATTTGTGAGGGCGAGCAGAAGCTACACCGCTTTGCGGCCGGGCATAAAAAAAAAAAAAAAAAAAAAAAAAGAATGTTCCTATTATTCAAAATAATGCGCAGGTTTCTTTGGTCGCGCGGGGATTGTTTTGATTCTAAATAGAGAACATTTTACACGTGTGTTAGCATTTTAGTTCTTTTCATTGTAGGTTCTCTGTCTTTATTGAACTTGTCGAGCCATTGACGGCTTTATTCATCTTTTGTAATCGGACATCTTATCTCCTTACTACTAAGAATGGTGAAAAAACATAAGGTTATAGTCGAGTACTTCAGTTCGAGTTTCAAATTATTTCTGAAAGTTCAGTGTTTTACTCGAGTTTATATTTAACTACAGGCTAGTGAAGATAGAGGCAGCACCATGGAGAGAAGCCAAAGGAAAATAATGGAAGCTGTTGCTAAACATTTGCGGTTCAATGTGTCGGTCAAACCAGCAATCATCAAGGGAGAAAAAGTGGAATATTTTACAGGTAAGTGAGTCACAGTGCAATGGAGGTGAGAAATTTGAAAGTGAATTTTTAAATCCAGTAGTAACTGAAGGATTTGAATAATTTTTTTTCCACAAATGTTGTGAGAAGAATTATTTCATTATAAAAGTAAATACCAGTGTAAAGTAGGCTATGGCAGGTGCTTGATCAATATAATGTATGTATTATATAATAATGGCTGGAGTTTTGGTGGTTAACCTGGATTGGTTTAGTGTTAACATGTTACGGTTATAAGTTTTTGTGTGTGTTTCACTGTCAGTGACCATTGCTCATTCTGTCTGTCAACAGAGATCTTGATAAGGAAGTTTTTCAAGCTTTAAAACCTGTACCATTAAAAGTCTAATGACTTTAGTGCTTTAAAAGAGTCAGATTGATTTTTTTTTTATGTTTCGGCTTCTTGTTCACAGTGATTATAAAGTTCCTTCTTGTTGGCCCAATAAGATAAGTTGTGTAGAGAATGAATTAAGACCTTACAGGTAGGTTTCAATTAACAATTATCTAGATCAGTCACATGCCTGTCAACCAGCCTTTTTTTTTTTTTTTTTTTTTTTTTTTTAAATAATTTGTACAGTACAACTATGGCTACACCCATCAGTGCTTTATATGCTCTGAAGCTTTTAGGTGTTAGATATAGATGAAGGACGGGCTGACACACGTAACTTATCTTTCAGTGAATAATCACACACACAGTTGTGTGGGTTGAGTAATTGCTGTTGTGTTTGGCACAGGGTCCAAAGCTGTGGACTGTCTCATGGAGTCCAAGTGGACAAAGGAGCCTAAAAATCCAGACTCAGACGTGCCGTACTTCATAAACCGGTCATACGCAGTGGACTATTGCTCCAAGTAAGTGTAAACCAACCAGCAATGCGGGCCAGTCTGTTGCAAGTTTATAGTTGTGACTTTTGTGTATGTTTGATGGACTGCTGGTATAGCTGCAGTCAGTGTCTCTGTATGTGACCAATTCTGAGTGTCATTATACAAAATTGTATTAAGTTAATGGGGGCCATATTTAGGCTGATATTACCAGAAAGGTGAAGTCCCTAGCATGAGTGAGTGCCTCCAGTAGATTCTTTAGGTATAGTTTGACCTTTTAGTGATAGTTATAAGGCCAATAGAATAACAACCCAGAGACATCTAATGCTTTATACACTACCCTGAACTGCTGGCATTAAGGAAACTGTGGTTGTAAGTTAGTAGTGACAGGTATTGCTTAAGTATGCTGTGAGAGGGTGGTAGATTGATCAGCTCTTGTCAATGCAAACGAAAGCAATGACCCTTTACCCACCACTAGTTTCCTCCCCCCCCCCCCCATTAATGTTTAAGTAAGCGTCTTTGCAGCAACACTTAAGATGAATTATATTTGGAAAGCTTAATTTGTGACCATACTTCTTTGGGGAGATTTTCCTAACTGAGAGGATGGGAGATGTCTGAGCTATTTCAATATGTAAATAGAAGTTATTCTAACAGCAAGAGATGCAGATGTGATACTATTTTATAGAGAAATTATGGATTGGATTATTCTCCTTGACAGTATTGTGTAGTACACTGTGAAAGTGTTTAGTGGCTGTCTTCTGGTAGATTCTAGTATGTTAGTCTTCTTTGTTGTGGGTGTGTTGGCACAGGTGAAGACATGTCTCCTATGCACTCTGAATTGTCAGTATCTTTCTTTGATGCTTTCTATTGTTCTATTGTTGTATTGTTGTGTTAGAGGTGTGTAGACAAGGAAGAATGGGAAAGGAGCATGGAGTGGAAAGTAGTGCTTCATCATTGGCAAAAATTTCCTTTTTTAAGGGTGGCCGCACATAGCAACGCGCACTGCCTGTAGATCCGGACATTAATTTATTCCCCGCCAATACCCCACCATTTGATAATACGCGAGCAGAAACTATCGCGCAGTAGTAGCAGAAGTATACTTTGCGAAGTTGTAGTGTTTTAGTTTAGCTTCTTGTTGTCTCATATCAAATCTCCATACGTCGTCTGAGCTCACGCAGCAAGGTGCACCAGGCTGCCTCTCTGTAGCCGTTCTCTGGACTCTGCGCACCTGAACTCAAGCGGATGGATATACCAGGCTCAATTTCTGCGCAGATCTAATACCTTCACCTATGGCTATGTCCAATAAACTGCTCTCTCTTCTGACTCTCTTATTATTGTTGTATTGATGTTTGTTTACTCTTGATATAGGCGGGCTCAAACTAATTGAAAAAAAAATTGCTCGCGTACTCGTAAGTACGAGATATGGGGGTGGGGCTATTTCTTAAGAATTGCGAGTGGAATTAAAGTTCCAAATTTTGTAACAGTTTTTCTTGGAATCTGATAATGAGAACGGCACAAAAATTTTATACACGGGTAAACCAAAAAAAAATGAACTGCACCACGTTGAGAATTTTTCAATATCTTATAAATAGAAAAAAATGCGAATATATCATAAAGTAATATTGAAATGGATAAGAACTCTTTGTCTTGCAGTAGAGTATCGGCTCGGCTAGTAGTGCACCAAATTGCGGAGCTCCAACTTACCGCACCGCTCCAAACAATTGCTACAAAGTTTTATAACCAGGCCCCGACATTTCCTCCAGATTAGCTCTAAAATTAGTGAGCGGCTCCTTTGGCAGGTACTTTGTCCTTGTGTTGTAGTGGAGAAGCCCCTGTAAGTATACAATAGTAGTAATCGTGCATAGCAACCATCAGCAAAAAATTGCGTAGGCGGTGTGCGGACCCTTAATAAAAAAAAATCTGTAATGACTTTGTATTTAAAGTGAAATATTCTACTCAAAGCTTTGATACCTTTTAATGGTATGAAACTGGTTTAAGTGTTCAGACATTCCTTATCTTCATATGTGACCGTCTATGGGAAAATCGGGCACAACGCGGCATGCGTAGACATCGCAAAAAGATCGATTTAGTTCGATAAAACTTGGAGACGAGGAGTATGTAAGTGCAAAAAAAATTTTTTCGTCGGGGCCGCGTTGTGCCCGATTTTCCTGTAGACGGTCGACGGTCACATATGTGTATGGAATTTTACAGAGCTAAAATCTTTCTCGCTGAGTTCACTTGCCTTTCTTATACACAGGTAGCTCGTGTGACGATCCTTTACCGAACCAATTTAGGCTGAGACTTACTCGTAATTCAGATGTTGTTACTGACAGACAATCTTTATTGCTACATAGATTAATGAATAATTCATTAATCTATGTAGCAATAAAGTTAATTTTAAGCAATAATATTCATACGATGGCTGTTTGTATCATGGTTAAATATAACAGGTGGATAGAGTGGTATGAATGTAATTGTAATAAAAAGTATTCCCCCCCCCCCCCTTTTCCCTTTTGTCCTCCTCATTTTTATTTTTTCCCTCACATTTGCTAATGCAATTATTGATGATAGGGTTAATTTATTACTAATTAATCAAGACTATCAGCACTATATTGTACGTGCCCGTGTGCAGGTTGGTGAAGGAGAAATTTTTTGTACGTGCTGAGAAGGTGGATTTGAAGTCCAAGTCTGATCAGGCAGCCATTGGGTCCGGAGAAGAAACGAGGACCTCATCCATGCGCAGGAGAGGAGGTGATCAATCATCAGACTCACCCAGAGCTAAGAAGCAGGTAGAAAGTATGAAGGGTCACTTGTAGGAAGTATTTTGGGGAGGGGGAGGACATGGGTAACTGGTGAGCGAACTAATCATTGTCAAGGGTGTACAAATTTGAGCCACGAAGTGGAATTTATTAGTACATGTATGGCTATGGGTGTATGTAGGTGTGGCATTAGTAGCACATCAAGTTATAAAATTGGCAACCACTGGTTAGAAACTTTCAGACCTGCATAGCTGAATGTTGTTTTCTTTTCAAACATTAAAAGCAGCATGTTTTAGTGGGCTTACAAGTATCCTAGAGACTGAGAGCTGCTAAAAATATCTCTAATTCTTTTGAGTGTCCGGTAAAGGAAGAGAGTACGCTTTGTCAAAGATTACTCTTAAGCCTGGAATGCCTAGAGCTGAGAAACCATATAATTCATGAAAGGCATACTGAGACTCTGAGACCATTTTTAGGGTCTTGGAGGGCTTTAGGCTATTACATCTTGAGTGCAGTGAGGGCACTACTTAGGGCCTGTGGGACCCTAAAAACAGTAGTTCACGATGGCTGCACAGCACCTGACTAATGTAGAATGTAGTGACTGGTCTTTAACAACGCAATAGGAGGGACTCTAAGCGCAATCAGAGGGACACAAATTGACCCTGCCCTCAAAGCGGGGAGAATACGTTTATAGTGTTCCTTTCTGGAGGACCTAAGCAATATACAGTCTCTCTGTCACTATATAAAAACTACAAGCATCTATGCTTTAATACGAATTGGTATTGAAGGACCAGAACTAGAGAAATGTTGATTTTGAAGAAGTGTAGCTAATCTGTAAGGCTATTTATGCTGATCATTAATTTTTCTGAAGAATTCAGTTGGGGGAAAAAATTATTTTAGGGGGGGGGGGAGTCCCAGGGCTCCCATAGTCTGTATGAAACGGTAGTTTTAATTTAACCACCTAATATATTGTGTGTGCTTTTTTTAAATTGCTCTTTGGATTTGCAGATTTGTTTATGTCTGTCAGCTTGTCAGTGTCTAATTCTTTTTTGGTAACTAAATACAGTAGACCCTCAGTTATCCGAACCCCGTTTATCCGCACTCTCGCTAATCCGAACACCATTTTTGGAAATTATAATGATATTCATTGAAATTTTGCTGTGCATTAAATAGATAGAGATTAAGACTCCATTCAAAATGACTTATTTCGAATATCCGAACAACCCTCGGTCCTGAGGTGTTCGGATAACTGAGGGTCTACTGTACTGTTGTGTAGGGCTTATAATTATAACAAATAGCGCATTAACTTACCACCACCACTAGCCCACTCTGATTAGTTTTAAAGTTTTAACTGCAGCCGCAAAAGAATTCAAAACGGTAAACAGTTCAATTTCTAAGGTGATACGGGTAATGATCGATAAACCAGAGGATTCTGTTTAATGAAGTTTCTAACACAAAAATGCCAAGGTCAAAGTACAAAAATGGCATAATGTCCACATTACTTATTACATGAGTCAGAGTGTGATATGTAATAGTTAGAGCATACGTGCTTAGGTACTGGTGGATTTCGTGCACTAAATCCACCAGTACCTTTATTTTAGAACCCCGTTTACCCAAAGCCGGCCCAGTTTCCACTAGCAACTTGGTTTATCAGCATTTTCGCACAAATATGGCGGTGTCAAGCTGTAGCTGCCAGCTGTTATCTCCAGATCTAACTCTACCCTGGGCTGCTCTGTGGTAAACAGTTAAGCAGCTAGCTATGGTAAATTCCTGTGTATGAGCGTCAGCAGGAGAGTTGTCGAACTAGGGCTGGTCCGTATAGGTCGGATATGAGAGGGTAGTAGACCCTCACATATCATATCCAGGCCTCACACAGCTTTATCCGGCCTTTATCCGGCCTATTCTATTAAACTAAAACTCAAAAATAGCAATACCCCAAGGGTGGTTAGTATGCACAGTTTATATACCTAAAGGCAAAAAATAGTGCACACTTACCAAGTTAGTACACCTAGTAACAATATAGCAACGGGTTCTAAGTAATAGTTAGAGCATATGTGCTTAGATACTGGTGGATTTAGTGCACTGAAGCCCAAGGGCCTGCACTAAATCCACCAGTACCTGAAGGCATGCTCTAACTATTACTTAGAACCCGGTTACCCAAAGCGGCCCAGTTTCCACTAGCAACTTGGTTTATCAGCATTTTCGCACAAATATGGCGGTGTCAAGCTGTAGCTGCCAGCTGTTATCTCCAGATCTAACTCTACCCTGGGCTGCTCTGTGGTAAACAGTTAAGCAGCTAGCTATGGTAAATTCCTGTGTATGAGCGTCAGCAGGAGAGTTGTGAACTAGGGCTGGTCCCGTATGGCTGTGTCAAGCTGTAGCTGCCAGCTGTTATCTCCAGATCTAACTCTACCCTGGGCTGCTCTGTGGTAAACTGTTAAGCAGCTAGCTATGGTAAATTCCTGTGTATGAGCGTCAGCAGGAGAGTTGTGAACTAGGGCTGGTCCCATATGGCTGTGTCAAGCTGTAGCTGCCAGCTGTTATCTCCAGATCTAACTCTACCCTGGGCTGCTCTGTGGTAAACAGTTAAGCAGCTAGCTATGGTAAATTCCTGCGTATGAGCATCAGCAGGAGAGTTGTCCGAACTAGGATATGAGAGGGTAGTAGACCCTCACATATCATATCCAGGCCTCACACAGCTTTATCCGGCCTATTCTACCCCAAGGGTGGTTAGTATGCACAGTTTATATACCTAAAGGCAAAAAATAGTGCACACTTACCAAGTAGTACACCTAGTAACAATATAGCAACGGGTTCTAAATATATATATAAACCATGGTGTGCTTGTGCACAAATTTCTATCAAGAGCCTGCTTACTTAGGTAACATAAAATTACAGTATAGTTACATAACTTTTTAGGATAAAAAGGAACCGTGAGCGTTTGAGGGCCATACATATATATATATATAACATTACTAAGTATTTTATTTAAGATTCCCCCTCCTCCCACTGTTTTGCAATTATTTGCTGGCATTGTGTTCCATTTAAATCTAGGCTAGGTTATTTAATCCTCGAGTATATAGGAGTCCTCTATATACTTCAACCAAGTACTTCATTGTTCTCTCATTGCAGAGCGACAATGGTGACAAGAAGAAGAGAAAGTTCCGGTTGGAGAATCACCGGCAGCAAATGTTTGTAGACTGTAAAGAAGACGTAAGTGATGGCCTGGACTGAATTAATAGATTGATTATGGTGGTAGGAAAATGTGATGTAGCTGGAATCATGGTTGTGTTGCCATTGCACTAGAGCTGGGCGATATTGGATAATCACAGGTGATACGATACTTACCTGCATTATTGCGATAAAGCAATATATTATCACGATATTTCATAAATAATATTTTAACAAAGTAAATTTTATCCAAACTGAGCTTGCAGTGTTCATCAGCTTCCAGTCCAAAGTTAGTCCTCGGGGCAAGACTGTGTTGTAGAGCTGGGCGATATACCGGTATTATTGTTGCACCACGATAAAAACCCGACATCGCGAAGTGATATTTCAATTGCATTTGCACAGTATTATCGTTTTCTCAGAAAACCGTTGGTAAATTAATACGGGGGAACTTCACGCACATGACAGATTAAAGGAACAGCCGTTTAGTTGTTTGTAAACATGGCCGTAACGCGGTACTAGCAAAGTTTTTGAAGTAGCTAGCAATGGTTGCGAGTTCAAATTCTGGCTTAAGGAAGCAACACAGTCTTACCCTGGAGGACTAACTTTGGACTGGAAGCTGATGAACACGGCAAGCTCAGTTTGGATAAAATTAAATATTATTTATGAAATATCGTGATATATCGCTTTATCGCGATAATGCAGGTAAGTATCGTATCGCCTGTGATTATCCAATATCGCCCAGCTCTACTGTGTTGGCTTCCTTAAGCCAGAATTTGAACTCACAGCCACTGCTAGCTACTTTAAAAACTTGCTAGTACCATACCATGTTACAGCCATGTTTACAAACAACAAAATGAATGTTCCTTTAATCTGTCATGCGCGTGAAGTTCCTGGGGGGGGGGGGATGTTGAGCCACTAGTGCTTAATGGCGGCCCTTCATGTTCCAGGCCCTTAGTGTTGCCTGCTACACTGGGGGGGGGGGGGGAGATTTACTGAGAACTGTGACATACAGTATGTAACATGAGAATTGAGTGCAGTACAGCTGCAATCAAGTCAGAGGGGTGTGGTACAGAGCATTGACTGAACTTGAGGCTCTACCTCTGGTCATCCAAGATTAATAGTCTCCTTCCGAATATCCGTTGCGTCGAGATTTCCCCAGCTACTCCCTAATTCCCCTTACCCAAGTGTTGCCGTACCGCTGGAAAGGGGACGCGTCTAGCTCGGGCCCTCCCACCCCGTGCTGCCCCGACAGTAGTCACCACGCCCCCTCCCAGCCTATCACAGCAGAGGACACCTCCTGCCTCCTCCTGCTGGAGCAGTTTATCCTGTCTCCTCAGTGGTGGGTGGGTGGGTGGGTGATGTTTCTCTCTTCAGTTTGCTCTCTCCTATTCTCACGTCCATGTGTGACTGTTCCATGTGCGACTGTTCCGCGCCCAAAGGCTTGAGTCACCTATTAACCTCAGTTAACTCCAATTAATAGTCTCCTCCGGAATATCAGTTGCGTTGAGATTTACCCAGCTACTCCCTAACCTCTCCTTACCCAAGTGTTGCCCCCCCCCCCCCCCCCACCCTTTGTGCCAGCTGCTGGCTAGTGCAGCTGGCACCCCTCACCCAACCGGCTACAGGAAAACCGGGCACAACGTGGAACCCTTTGAAAAAAATTTTTTTTTGCACTTACAGAGTTGTTGGCGTCCAGATATTGAGCTCTCCAAGTTTATCGTCGTAGCTTTAGTCGTTCCCACTATAATAGACCTAACCGTTCCCTTCCGTCGGCTTGAAACAATACATTTTTAAGAAATCGATCGATCTTTTCTTGATATTTACGCACGCCGCGTTGTGCCCGATTTTCCTGTAGACGGTCACATATGCAGAACCCCTCTGCTCTCTGATCAATTATAATGCGTATACATACATGACGTGTTATCCCACCCCACAGTAACACAGACTACCCCCAATGATTCAGTTTGCTAGACTGTCCAGTCCTACTGTCCCTAAGCCCTTGACTGTATGGGGCTCACCAGATTCCTCGCTACTCCACACAGTACTTCCTGCGGGGTCTGGATGTAGTAGTGGGCACCCACGTAGCCCGCCGCCGCCAAGGCCTCTCGGACCGCTGCCACGAAGCGCTTCCTCGTCAGGGACCTGCCGTCGTAGAACTTGAAGAAGGGGCCTGGTTGGGACCCCCGGCTCACCATATAACTCAGAACTGCTACCGGGCATAACTCGCCTGGCACCCTTCCTAAGTACACCCTGACCCCCTTCCTATATGGGTCCGTCTTTGACGCTTTCACCACCACAACTATAAACTTCGGATCCTGGACATTATCCACCGTGACATCCCCGTGTGCCAAGTGAATTGCTGGGTCCAACTCGTGGTCTCCCGGTATCACCACCTCGCCAGCTCTTAGAAACCCGAAAAAACATATCGTGGCCGCTGCCCAGAGCATAACCGCATCCTTTGGGTTAGGATGACTCTGCCATGCCACCTGCATTCCTCTGAGCAGTTCCGGGGTGATAGGTAGTCGTGTTCTGCCTGACGGCCGAGCTAGTCTCTTCATCCCCCGGATTACATATTCCAGCTGGGGCATCTGTCCCATGTTCATGTCTCCCAGGCCCAAAGAAATCTGGGTATGGCGCACCACTGCTAAGTAACTCTTAGCGGTGCCACTGGCAAGACCCCTTAAGTGGAGCCATGCGACAAACTGCACGAGCCTTGTCTCCGACACCGGAAATGGCACCCCGACTTGCAGCTGCTGGCAGAACTCCAAGTAGCGACCTGTCCCCGTTCTGTAGGACTTCTGTGATGCTGGCGCTAGGCCAGCTGAAAACAGTTCTTGAACAGCTCGGCCCAGGCCTGTGAGGTCCAATCCGGCATCTGCTGACTAGTAGGGACGTGAGCTAACTTGCCCACCAAGGATTCCAGCTCCCTCATCGTGCACGACTTTCTCCTCTCCCACTGCCTAACTAGTGCCTTCAACTCTGTTAGCTTTTGCTGTGGCAACCGTACCACTAAGTCTCTCGAGTCCAATTCGAACCCCAAGAACACTAGGCACGAGCTTGGGCCTTCCAGTTTATCCAGGGCCACCAGCAACCCGAGTCTCTGAAAGATCTCCAGCAGCTTCTGCAATGCCACTGCGCACCCTGACGACCCTGGGTCCCCCATTACCAGGAAATCATCCAGGTAATGGATGACGAAGTCCACCCCCTCGCTCCGTGCTATCCACTCCACCGCATCTGCCACCGCCGTGAAGATCTTCGGTGCTGACCTCAGCCCAAAGGGCAACGCCGTGTCCACGAACAGTACCCCCCTCCACATCGTCCCAAGCAGCAGCCACCTGTCCTCTGGATGGACTGGAATGTTACGGTACGCACTCTTGACGTCAACCTTGGCCAACAACGTGCCCCTTCCCCTGGACATAATGCCTCTGACCGCATCCCCAACCCCAACGTACTGGAGTGAGCACCATGAACCATCCACCCCATCGCCCCTTCCGGATGGGACATGTCGACTATCAGCCTCCAAGCACCCGAGTTCCCTTTGGGAATCACCCTGAATCGACTGATGTGCACACCTCGATATCGTGCTGGGTCCAATGGGCCGAGTGCTCTGCCCATCCCACACTCCTTTGCCAAGTAGTCGTCGATCACCTCCGGATTGTCCCGGGCAGACGGCATATGTCTACCAGCGTCTCCGAGCTGCCAGTCCTGGACCTTGTGCATCCAACTCTAAGCCCCTCCCGGATGCCCTTCACTATGTATCTCCTGAACTGATTGTCGGGATGGCCACGTAGTGCCTGGTCCCATGCCTGCCAACAGAGTGGTGTTACCACCTGGCCGAGCTGGGCCGACAGGTAATCCGGACCCTTCGGGCAACACGCATCCAGTCTCGCGAGGTCCTCCATACCCTCATATCGCTCCTGCCCTACAAACGAACCAATGGGCCAGTGCCCAGTGTCAGAACAATATCTCCCTACCATATCGCCTTATTACTGTTATCTCAGCCACACCTTACTCCATAACCCCCCCCCCCCCCCCCCCCCCCCCCCCTCTCCCCGCTAATTACCACAATCCACATCCCGGTATTGGATCAATCAAACATACGTGTACTTGTCAACAATGCAATCTACAGTAATGACTATAACAATTTGGCCAATGGCTAAGTTCAGTCCGAGTTCAACGACGACCCTTGCGTCCTCCTAGTAGGGGCGGCTTCCAGGGCGGGCCTGAGCCCGTGGGAGTGCCTGTCCTCGCATAGGACATTGAACCAGTGGGTGGTCTCCCCTGCAACCACTGCACACGTGTGCATAACGGCACCGAAGATACGTGCACCCCACCGTATTCCATTTCCTGCATGGGTCATCTGATGGCCGAACTATATGAGCAGTGTCGCTGCTGGCCCGAGCCGCCAGTGGTTTGGCAATCGTGAGCACCGCTGACTCCAAGTTCTTGAGCCGGGTGCCCAAGTCGGGGTCTGGGTCCTCCCTCTGAGCGCATTCCTGCTCCGAGTGTGACGTTGCGAAGCACAGCTCGCACCGCCTCGTCCTTGATGCTAGTCCCGAAAAATTCATCGTGAACAGGGTGGCGTTTATCACAGACCACTTCTTGCTGCGGGTGAGCGCCGCCTGCCGTCGAAAGGCTGCATTGTACCTTACCCAGCCTAGGCCCTCATAATCCTGTCTGGCCCGCACAATAAAGCCCATGTAAGCCATCAACTCAGGGGCAGCCTGGGGCTCTGCTGGGGTCAGCACTGCCACAAACGAGCCATAGCATTGTAGCCACGTGAAGATGTCGGTCACTTTTCGGTTATGACGAACTCTCCTTTCCTTCCCGTCAAGACTCGCCCTCCTTCGGCCCCGACCGGAACTCAGGGAGCAGCTCCCCCATCTCCACAAACTCCCACCTCCTAATCCTGTCCGCCAGCTTCGTTGGGACTGGCAGGAGGCCTTCACCCACGTACACGCCCCCCGCATGTGGTTTGAGGCCCGGGCCGGCCCATGGGAGGAGATTGACCAGAGCTTCCGCCGGGCTTGCCACCATGCTTGGGCTCGAGCTGGGGCCCGCTGTGGATGCCATACCACACCCTGCCAGTGGTGCGAGAGATCTCCCACTCTCACTCGCCACTGGGAGTCCCCCAAGCTCCGACACGGGAGGCATCGTGCCTAACCGGGGAACCGCCGGGTCCTCTCGAGGTGTCGTGCCTGTGCCTGGACCTGCACCGACTACATGCCCAGTAATCATCCCTTTCCTGCACCCTTACCCCCCCCCCCCCCCCCCCCGTTTCATCCCCCTTTGGGGAGCGAACCGGCCGACCACCACCCTCACTTGATTCCAATCTGGAAGTCCCTGGGTAAGACGCTGCCGCTCCCTCCGAGCTACCGCCGGCTACGCCACCAATCGTGCTGAGAGGAATCCCCACCTCTGTGAGAGCCCTGAAACCTGGAATCTCCATCAGGATTCCCCTCACGCTCTCCTTCACCGTCTGTCTCAGTGCCTGTTGCTCCGCCTCCGTCGCCATCCCGGATTCGCCCCGCGAGCTGTCTCCTTCCACTGACATCCTAGTGCTCGTGTTACTCTCCTGGTAAGCTATGTTGCTGTTTCTCTCTTCAGTTTGCTCTCTCCTACTCTCACCGCTACACATCCATGGGCGACTGTTCCGCGCCTGCGCCAAAGGCTTGAGTCACCTATTAGCCTCAGTTAACGCACACCGTTAACTCCAATGATCTGAATAGATTCTATGGTGTTCTGTAACCATTGACATTTCTTTCCTAATCCATGATATGGCAATTGTGTAGAGCGTTGTATTGCAATAAGAAATAAGAAACAATTAGATAGAAGAATGAGCCGCTAGAAAATACTCCCTGATACAATGCCACATGTAAGATGTGCTTGCGTATTAGTGTATGTCACCAGTAACTCCCAATAGCAGTAAGTGGGTGTGGCTCATCTGGACAGGCATGCAAAGTATGAATGTATTGGTTGTAGCAATATTCTGTACATTCCAATCATTCCTAGTGACATCCTATTGGGAGTGGAATGCAAGTTTTGTTGCAGCATTCTATGTAGAAATTGTGAGTTCCAATTTCAGCTAAGCTGTGATGGCGTGCAGGCTTTCCCAGCAGTTGTATGCACTTTGGATTGAAGGAATCCATTTTAAATATGTGAGCGATTGAAATTGAGATATAGGCTCCAGAAGTAAGTCGTCGGAAAAATTATTTCTTTCTCCAATTTTAGTTTTTCGCAGAATTAGTTTTAGTGACCCTTACTCTATGTCTATGCCAAATTTCAAATGTCAAAACAACTTTAAAGACCCGAAGCGTGCCATGAAAAGACAAGCTACTTTTTATTCTCTCTCGTTCTCGAAGTACAATAAACGGGGAATGGGCGGAGTTTCAAACAAGCAGCTAAAAAAAAAAAAAAACGGCATAGCTTTGAGACTATTGCATGCACTCTACAGCTTACCTCCGGCTGAACGTTTACCACTACATCGAGTAGAGTAGCCAAGGATTCCAACAAGACCGGCTTTGAGATGCTACGAAAGCTAAAAAGAACTCAACTCAAAATTTCGTTAGTCTCCGTTAAAAAGCTGCTGCACGGTTTAATTCTGTATGCGGAGTACGCTGTTAAATATACAGAAACATTAATTATACCGGAAGTGGCAATTCAATTTATGTTTTCTCGATTTTTGGTTCAATTGTTTTGCTGAATACAGCCCAGTTCGACTACCAGTTTCTCTGCGCGTCGAACGTTTTACCCTCCAGTATTTTAGCACTAAGTTGAGATAAATTGTAACCTTTTATTAGCATAAAAAACTCAATTTTTTTTAATTTGCGCCATAAGGTCCCTTTTCCTAGACCCACTCACATATTATTAAGCCAATAATAATTTAAGTTTGACACACTGTATTAACTCTCTGACTGCGGCGAGCATATATATATGCCGCAATTGAACTCCGCACAGACCGCGGAGGGCATATATTTATGCTTAAGAACGCCCTTACCACAAACGCGTACTGCGGAGGCTACGGCGCCTAATCGGCGGTTACAGCCACCGGAATTTATTTAGTGGTAAAGTAGCAACGCTTGCTAGGGGTATTTGTCAGCTATGGCCCAGTGTACCTATACTACCAAGGATGTATTATCAATGCTTGATGAAGACTCTGAGGATGACTTTGAGGGGTATATTGATGAAGAGGAATATGCTGATAGGTATGAAAACTCTGATGCTGAGACTGAGAGCAGTGGTAATAGTGACAATGAAGAGGAAATGGAAGAGGATATAAGTGAAATTGCTAGTGCTGATGAAATGGAGGTAAATAATGAAACTTTGGATGATAGCATAGATTCTTCCTCAACTACTGTAGGTCCCAGCTTTACTGCCACTCCAGGTCCAATTCGCGATATGAGTTACAAAAATCCCATAGATTTTTTTCGTCTCATGATTCCTGACTCCATCCTTGAGGAAATAGTAAGACAGACAAATTGTATGCTGAGCAGTTTTTTGAGAACAATAACATTCGACCAAGATCAAGAGCACAAATGTGGGATTCCTTGCAGCACAATCTCCCAGAACTGAAGAAATTTTTGAGCCTTATATTTGTCATGCAATCAATTCTCTACTCACTAACATTCATGATAATTCCACTATTGTGAAGAGGAGGAGGAGCAAGTCTGGAGTAGGAGACCATGAAGAAACTGTGAAACCAACCGCAACAAGTACATGTTTGGAGTAGATAAGCTAGATCAGATGTTGTCTTACTACAATTTCAACCGTAGGACTAACAAGTGGTGGCGAAAAGCTTTTTTCTGTCTGCTTGATATTGCCATATACAATTATTTTGTCTTGTATACACAATCTGAGCAAGAAGGTCGCAAGCTGAAATTCCTCCAGTATAGAATACAACTGTCAAAGGAATTACTCATGGATGCTTCAGGTCAACAAACATTCAGTACATAGACAGATTCAGTTGTTGCACGTTCAACATCTGCTAGTCTAGTGGAGAGACATTTTCCTGACAAGGTTCCTTCTCGACAGAATGGAAAACCAGGACAACGAAACTGTGTAGTTTGCAGCTCCCAAGCAGGAAAACCTAGGAAAACAACCACATACTGCTGTAAACAATGTGGAGTAGGTCTTTGTATTTGTCCATGTTTTGAACTGTATCACACTAAAGTCAATCCTAGTCGATATATTTAGCTAGACAAATAGTAGCACTTATTTTATTCACCATACATATATATATATATATTATTCATAAATTCAGAATCTTTTGCTGAGCACAATACTTATAAACTAAGCGCTAGACAAATAACTGCTACTGTCTGTAAACTATAAGTGAAATTTCTAATTGGACTTACCTCTATTGAAACTCTTAAATAGCAAGGTAATAAGTTTTCCACTCGACCCTCGTAGCTAACGCATACTGAATTTTATTTCTCGGTGGTTAGTTCGAGCTCTGCGCCTTAGTTTACAGCCGAAAAAGTGGTACACTTCTTTGCCACGCGGCCTAGGGCGTTACCCGTGTTACAAACAAAACAACGTGCGCACAGGATATTGAAATTATCTTCCGCGCTTAGAGAGTTAAGAACAAAATAAAACTTTTAAAATCTTTTTTTTTTAAATTTTGTTATTGGTGAGCAAGCGAAGCGAGCGAGACACTTACAGGGGTAACACAATTGAAAATCAGGGATGTTTGGACGTACGTATATCATTTTGTACTTTGACCCTCTCGTATTTTTGTGTTAGCTTGGTGTTCGACCCCGTCCCATAATTCACTAAACAGAATCATACGGTTATTGATCATTACCCGTATCACCCTAGAAATTGAATTGTTTACAGCTTAAATTCTTTTGCTGGTGCAGTTAAAACTCAAAAACGTACCGGAGTTTCATTTCTATTTGAGTTAGTGATGGTGGTATGTTAATACGCTATTTATAAGCCATATGCAACAGTATTTACTTGAAAATTCATTGTCAACTAGACTAAACATGAAGGTAAGTCTTGCATAAGTATGTTCAGTTGTGTGAAAGTATTGTGTGTTACAACTACTTCTAAGAATATCACAAAGAAAAAATTTTAAATAATGTAGCTTGATTTTGTTACTTTTTCACCCCCAATTCAAACAGTTGCGGGGAGTGGTTACTATGGCATTGAATGCCTTAAACGTAATACGTAATTTAAAAACTCGACTTTATTTTAGTAGCTTGAGTGATAGAAGTTAAAATCAATCTTTTAACAATAGTGTAGTTTTAGACTCGCTCACCATTTGTGCTCAATCACATCACTAGTATACAACAAGTTTGTTTCCAGGCCAAGCTAGTAATATTATCAATAAAAAGATTGAAAATTAAATAATTGACGTACAAAGTCAATGAACACGCCATTGGTATACTTCATCGGTATGTCTCAAAAAAATTCTGAACAAGTTTATACCTGTATAAAGTTGAAGGTTCTACTGGACTTGATTGGTGTTGTGTTTTATAAAGCCATAATTTTGATACACAACCAGAGTTAGTGGAGGTGTTTAGGCTTAGCAGTAATAGGAAGACATTTCTTTGTCCTGTCTCGGTTTCTGACCATAGAATGTGTTGCTGTCTTTTTAAAATCCCTTTACCATATTATATGTGGAAGTATACGTGACTAAATGCTAGTGCAGATGGTATTATAACACTTGTAATGAAAACAGCTCGATCATCAATAGCTTTTATTTCCTACTAGATGGTCTGTTCTTAGAATTAAAGTTCATCAATACAAATTTACTGTTATATTAATAGCTTTTCTCATGAAGCCAGTTTTGATGTTGGATTCACAAACTTCAATGGTTTCTTGACATAAATTTATGGATGTGTATTGCAGTTGATGATTACTTCTGCTTGCTCAGAATAAGTGTTTGTGTTGTAAGCTTACAATGTTTCTCAATTTGCGACTACATACATTTTATAATTCTTTTAGAGTTAGTTTTTATTCTTTCTTTTTCCTTTTTCCTCATTATTATTCCTTGTATGTTACCTTCTAAGGCAATTTGGAGGTGTTTGTATACATATTAGGACAAAATGATGTCTACAACCTTTTGAATGGTATTGTCATTGGAGTTTCTAACTGTATTGATTCATTTATATTGCAACCACACCATATTTCTGTAAGAGATCATTGCTTTAATGTTGATTTTGTAATATACTGCAGCAATAGAGTAATGTTGTGTTTATCAACTTAATGCATCTTTTTTTTAAATTGTTGTTGTTTTGTTGTTGTTGTTGTTTTTTCCGTTATATACTACAAGTTTGCTTCCAGGCCAAACTAGTAATAATATCAATAAAAAGATTGAAAATTAAATAATTGATGTACAAATTCAATGAACATGCCATTGGTATATCACATTAGTATGTCTCTAAAACATTCTAAACAAGTTCATACCTGTATAAAGTTGAAGGTTCCACTGGACTTGATCGGTGAGACCAGTGTTGATTTAATGTCTTTGAGCTCTAGCACATGTATATTGCAGCCCATTCTTCTTGGTATTGAAGTCATGGAAGTTTTAGTTTTATGAATGTGTTCAAAGGGTAGCAGAATCTTCATTACTCCACTTGTGTTTAACGCAGCAAATGTAGAAAATAGTACATAGGGCTTGTTTGATTATTTTCCAGTTAAAGTAGTAATTTCACTCGTGAATGGTTTCTGTTGGACTAGTCACAGATATTGTTCAATTTATAATATGTGTGAGGATTCCTATATAACCATGATCATCAATAAGTCTTGAGCTTTTTATGTAAATAGAGATGTGGCATATTGGGTCAGGGATCATTGTGTTCAGAAAAAATGGCCTACTTTTTCTTTATGGGATAGGGATATCAGAGCTTACAATGCAGTATTGTTGTGTATTATTACTAAAATGGACTGCAATTCCTGGAACACCCGGGTGAACCCTGGCAGCTAAGTAAATGCTGTCTCTTAACGATTTGTGGGTGGTAGTTCTGCGTGGAGAGAATGCCAGCCAGCCTTTGTCTGTACGATGTTGTTAGAAGTCTTTGTGTCATGGTTCTTGATGTCTCGTAGCATCATTTCTCTCTGTGGCTTCTTGTTGGACTGCCTTGGGCACATCATCATCAAAGAAAGGCGGTGTCAACAAGAGAATTGGTGGGAGAAATTCCTTGGAACTAGCAGTTGTAGAAAGTCATGTACCGTGCAATGTCTAAAAAAAAAAAAAAAAAAATCCCTGCTTTTATCCAAATAAACTATAAGGGAATTTTTTGTTTGTTTGTTGTTGTTGTTGTTGTTGTTTTTGCATTGGGTTACTGTGCCCCTCCCAATGTATACATACGTATAATATCCATACATTTATACTTTAATGTGATGTTGTTTTAAGAAATGGTTTAATTTTTTGGTGTACTTTAAAAAATTAGCCATAGTGGAGGTTGCATGTTAAGAGAGAATGTGTGTGTGTGTGTATGTATGTATGTATGTGTGTATGGGTTTAGTGCGTGATAACATGATCATTCTAATCAATAGCATTCTGACGGCATTTTAATTAATTTTTTTTAAAGAAAACTTAAGTACATTTTATGATATTTTTTTTTCAGTATAAGTGCGAATGAATATATGTACAAGAAAGCAAGCAAAGGGTGTGGGTTGCAATAACATTGAGGAGATAGCCAGTGTGTCACATCAGCATGTGGTGAAAGACAGTTGTCACTGCGAAATATTTACAAGTTCCTTTACCAATAGACTTATGTATGCAAGCATCGTTAAGTTATTGTTGTGCTGTTTGCAGGTTGGTTTAGTAGTTTAGATAGCTACGTGAGAAATAGTCGTACTTAGAACTATGGGTTCAGGAAGATAAATATCTTCAGTGGCGGCGTGGTAACTTATTGCGCAAGCTTGGTATTGAGTGCTTTGAAAAAAGCTAGCCTGTAGTGTTTTACCAAGCATGTAATGTCAATGGGTAATAACTTCCAGCCTTATCAGATGCTAGCCAGGGATTCATACAGGGTTTTTCGCTTGGGGGGGGGGGATTTTGTAGAGCCAAAAAACTGACAAGGAGGGCATCAAGGCTTCATGATTAGTGCCTTAAATGCACATAAAGTGAAAGGACTAAAACTAGTAAGTGTTGATTTTGAAGGAGTGTTGGACATTTACACAAACTAGAGTAAGGCCATGTAGGGGGAGGGGGATCCCAGGGCTCCCATAGTCTGTATGAAACCCTAGCTATCCTATCCTTGTGGCAGTGTAAACTGCTTATTTTTTCAAACACCAAATACAATGCATTGTGTGGCCTACAGGTCTCCTAATGTCCGAAAAAATGACAGTATTTCTCTTCAGCATGCCGTAAAAATTTGAATGTGCTTTTGACTTCAAAGTACAACTAAGGATTCAACTAGAGCTTCAAGAGAACTGAAGCTTCCTATCTGTTTAATTATAGATAGTAAGCTCTCATTATGTGTATATATTCATCGGGTATCGCAGGATATCATGAGTCTGTTGGCTTTATGCGAGTTCCGCAGACAAATGCGTAAATATGGCCAATCTGACGAGTTATTCCGCTGTATCCAATTGATAATAAATATAGTATAATCTGGGGGGGTGGGGGTTGTAATAACTAATGTGATAACTCTGAACGCAGGTGATAAGGAAAAAACATTGCCTTAAGTCACATTCTGTTTACTTGAATGCATTTTCTATGTGGCAACAGGTATTAGTCCCTGTTCAGTGCATAGTAAATTAATTATGAAAGTATAAATGTGTTCTAATACAAGCAAGTCCTTATCGTATCTATAATGATTTAATATAATAGCTTGCTCGCAATTTGTGCTGATGCATACCACTGGCTTACTGTTGTTTGTAATGATGTGTGTGTGTGTGTGTATGTAGGTTTATTATTGGAACTATGACCCTCCTAGCTACACCACCTATATGATTGGATTTGCAGTGGGTAAGTCAACTAGTAAATACGGAAACTAGTACATACTTTGTGATGATGACTTATGTACGATGATAATAACATGTGGTCAATGTGTCCATGGTAATTGTACATGTGTATGGTTGCCTGTGTCTATGGTAACTGTATGTGTGTCTATGATGGCCTGTGTCCATGGTAACAGTACATGTGGTCAACATGGCAACAGATTAGATGCCAGTTACCTGTCTTCCACATTTGCTAGTGATATAATTAAATGTTTACTTGTGGAGTGAGAGTCAAGTCTACATCACATCAACTGATAGACCAAATATAACCATAGTTCTAATTGGTATTAATAGTTCTACTCACATATGTAGAGTGTACATGGATAAGCTGTGTGTGTGTGCGTGTGGCATCTGTCACTAGAAATGTAGTTACATGCACAACTGCACAGCCTTATCAAGTGTATGTACATATAGTTTGGTTGGGAGGGATGGTCATGACTTCAGCTGTAGACACTTCTGTGGTGAAGTACAACAGATGAATTTAGTCTTTCTTGGCTGATGTAATGGTGGTGTTGCTTTCTCTTGTCACACAGCCAAGAAATAGCGGGTGTTAACTTTTAGCTGCATAAACAGTAAACTAGTGTTACAACACTATAGATATCAGTTGAGTAGGTGTGGTCATATTCTCACTTCTCTGGCTCCATGTCCTCTGAATGTGAATGGGTTGGACTCCATGTGACTACTTGTGAGGACTGAGCACTAGTCAGATCAGTGGCTCGCTGGCTGATCTTTAGAGCTATTGACTTGATAAGTCTTATGTGACACTATGAAATTTCCTGGTTATCTGCTCAAATATTAAGCTTCGGAGGTACGTCTTTTGTAATGGTGGCAGCAGACGTAGCGCGCACACACACACATATAATTACTGTTTGTGATGACCAGTGTGGATCTACAGTTGTTCCAAGGAAATAGGTAATGTGTTGGTGTGGTGGTTCTTGTGTTGTAGTTGTTATGGAAACAAGGCATCGGTGGCAAACAACTTGATTTGGAGTTTTGTTGCAGGCAATAAGGAAGAGTATCAAGACTCGTAATAGACTTGATCTGTGTACCTGGAAGTTGTCAGGGTCATTTTATTTTATTTGGAGGGTGGGTGGGGGAGGGAGGGAGAAGGAGAGAAACTTTCGTAATTGCATCATACAAAATGCCTTGCTAAATTTAATGAAGGGTGGGAGGGAGGTGGGGTGGGGGAGACTGGGGAGGTTAGTGATCGCATCAGTAGCAAGTGTCCCTAATAGTTTCCTTCCTGTTTCTATACATGTAAGTGTATCTATTATCATAAAGATGATGACTATGAGAATGCGTGTAATCAGTATGTGTTTATTTATTCTTAGCCGAACATTGTTGTGGAGATAGATGCATAGATAAGCCTTCCATGGGAATTTCAGAGGATTTGATATCACATTCTGTTACAATGAATATATAGTTAATGTTTCCCATAGTCTATTAAACCATTTCCACAGTGACTCAAACAAAAAAAAAAGAAGAAAAAAAAAAGGCTTTTGAGGGAGGGGGAGTGGGATTTGTAAAATATTAAAAATGAATTTTTTCTTCTTTTCCTCGATTCTTAATAATTTTGATGGATTTATATGTTCCTACACTGCATACTGTATCTGTGTGTTTTGTACCCCAACAGCTTATTCTAGATACTGGAGGTGCTGGCAAAACAGTTGTACGAAGTCAACTTACTAGCAATCCTGCAATGAAAGTGTTTTAAAAAGTCGCAAGTTGTAATACTGATGTATTCGAACACTTGCCTCAGGTAGGGTGAATTATCTACTATCTTCAGTCTTGGATGGAGACGCAATTGTTATTATACCAATTTTAGTTGAAACTCTGGCCAGAAAATTCGTGGAGACGAGATAGTGATCGATGTAGTGATGGTGTGTGCAGGTGTCTGTGGTCATCAGTTGGTTTTTAAAAAAGTAACAGTCATCGCTGTGTATGTACATAATTGTAGGTCACTGAAGTGTACTGTAACGTTTTCACATAAAGTACAGTAGACCCTCAGTTATCCAAACCCAACTCTCGCTAATCCAAACACCATTTTTGGGGAATTATAATAATATTCATTGGAATTTTGCTGTGCATTGAATAGATAAAAGTTTAAGACCCCATTCAAAATGACTTATTTCGAATATCCGAACAATCCTCGGTCCTGAGGTGTTATGATAATTGAGGGTACTGTATGTGGTATTAATGTATTTGGTATTGGTCTATTTCGAACTCAACATATGTGAACTGACCACTTTTTTTTTTGCATTTGTGATCTGCTTGCATCAGGATGTCTCTGCATGCATACAATTATACTGATATCATCGTATGCACCAATCCACTGAGCCCACCTTGTCACGCAGCACCGGCTGACGGCCGTACCGTCCATGATTCACTGGTCACAATGAGATTAGTAGGATGCTGGTCTGTCTCTAATATTCTGGCAATTTGCAAGGGTCATTGACTAATACAAACAACCTCTCAGTTTGTTACGTGTCACATTTGTTTGGTGATGACGGAAATTTATGCAGCGCACATTGAGCATGACTCGACCCCCATCATGTTAATTAGATATCGTAACTTCAAATATGTTAACACCTTTTTATCAGACCGCCGTACTTGATGCTTGCTAATATTCTTGTTATTTCTCTCTCACACTTTTTTTACGATGAAGGTTGGGGGGGGGGGGGGGGGGGGGGGGGGGGGGAGACAAAAAGTTAATTCTTGCCTATTTTGAGGAACTGGTCATTGTAGTTATGTATTGTGGGAAAATATTCGTATCTGGTGATTTTGCTTAGTGTGAATGAGGTCATTCACATGGCCTTACCTTAATTAGACTTGTTGGTGAGTGGGAAGGATTAATGCTTGGAGAATAGTTATGTGTGAGATCCGTTGTTGATGGAATGAAATGACTGTGTTACTAGGGTGAACTTCACACTTACACATTCTGGATCATGCCTCAAACAATTTACTGGTACTGGTATAAACTGTCTATTAATATTTAAAAAAAAACAAAAAAAAAACAACAGCAGCAATTGTTCCAAACTTACTTCATTTTTTTTCCAGAAAAGGCAATTGAAACCTAATTGAATGCTTCAAGAGCACCTTACAATGTCGAGTACTATTTCTCACAGTGGTATGGTCGCTGACTTCTGCTGTTGCCATAGTGACAGAGCGTAGCTACTGTAGTAGTCATGCTGAGATGTATTTTACACTCAGAAATGAAATTTGAACTTTCCCAGCAGTCAGCTACCATGACACAGTTCTAGATATAGTTCACTGGACCACACCCATTGTTCTGTGTGAAGTAGACGTCTAGAAATTTGGCAAGACTAGACACAGCAGTGTCTTGCTGATCGACCATCAGATGCGGAGTTGTCTGCATAGGAAATATTTTATTGCTATTAACTATTCAGCTATATAGCAGATGTAACGGTAGTCTTCCATGTTTAGGCTGCTGTGACATTTCTACACGGGCTGGGGAATTTCCTATTTCTAACGCTTACAGATTACTCAGATTATTTAATGTATATTTAGAATGCCCAGACAGTGTTGTAGGAAGATGTGTCGGTATGGGGGGTGGGGGGGGGGGGGCTCTAAGGTCATGTGTTTTGTGTTTTAAAAGTGTTCATGTGAGAAATCACCTCGATGAATTGTGCCTCCTACCATGGCGGTCGAATTATTGATTCTCTGTTTCACTTGTTTTCATTATTTGTAATGTGTTGTTCCACTAGCCCTAAGACGGAATTAAATTATAGATGAAGAATAGCCTAAATCAGTACTAATTACTAGTACTGCCTGTAGAGTTGGTCGACAGGCAAAGTTGTATTTCTTAAGGGGCATGCAATCATGGATATAGGGCTGGCATATCCTTCCACTGTGTGTTGGGCTTCTATCACTGAGTGGGACAATGATCCTCCACATAGGGTATTGTGTGTGTGTGTGTGTGTGTGTGTGTGTGTGTTATACGGTGCAATATTGCAGTTGTCTTCCTAACCACTTAGCATTATTGTATTGTGTATTTTGTAATTGTATTTCTTTGTTATTCCTGAGATAAACTTTTCTTGTATCTTGATAAAAAGTTAATAAATTATACCAACGAACAAATAATGAAACTACTTGGCTTGCTCATAATTAGAATGTGTAAGTGTCGCCAATACTAATGTATATTATTGTGTTTACTGTACATTCCTGTTGCAGTGGTAGGAGCTATAGCCCTCACCTTGCAGCCGCTGTGGCCGGACTCCTCCAGAGACGCTCTATGGTACCTTAGTGTGGTCGTCTTCATCCTCATGGGGTTCCTTGTGCTGCTCATTATAGGTAAAGGGTTTTGTGGACGTGATTGTGTAATGTCTTTTTAGAGAGGGTGGGTGTGGCTTTTGATTATAGTCTGATGTGTATAACTCAGTCTGTTAATCTATTCCTGTATGTTTCTCAGTCCATACATCTATTCCAATGCATTGCTCAGTCCATACATCTATTCCAATGCATTGCTCAGTCCATACATCTATTCCAATGTATTGCTCAGTCCATACATCTATTCCAATGCATTGCTCAGTCCATACATCTAAGTGCAAATTGGAACTTTTTACGGAAAACTTTTTTTCCCTCCTGAAAACTAATAAAAGTGAAATAGCACGGAAACTAAGTGAAATACCACAGTAGCTAAGTGAAATAGTACGGGTAACTGCACATGCGTGCAGCGTTAACCTTGAAAACGTACAGTTCGATTAGTTTCTAGTTGGAGACATTGCCAATCTGTACCACAGAAGCTCTACCCGTATTAGACGGAGTGTTTTTCAATAGATTAGGAGGAGCTGTAGGTAGAAAACAAAGTTCCAGATGAAGCTAATCTTGAAATACAGAAATAGTGAGTGAACGAAACAGTGTAGGTACAAGTGCAAATGATTTTAAAAATAAAAACTGGCCTACTATTAGCGAGTGATAGCACGGGTAACCTGTGCTATTAGGGATGAATAGCACTCGTAAAGCAATTGAAATAGCACTCGGCTTCACCTCGTGTTATTTCAATCGCATTACTCATACTATTAATCCCAAATAGCACGGTTACCCGTGCTATTACTCATACATTATAATCACAGGTAACGTAACGTGGCCTATAAAAGTGTAGATACCCCTAAACTAAAGTTTGGTTTTAGAAGAATTTGTCTAATTCAGTAATATCTGAGCTTGTCTTACTTTGTGTGCAGAAATAAATATCCTGATTCTCTTGGCTTTTTTTTTTTTTTTTTTTTTTTAAATGCAATTTTAAGTTTTCTCACAATGATTATCAGTATTTGTTTTCTTGGTGTTGATACAACTTTGGTTAAGTACAATAACACAGAGAACGCCAACAGTTTTTATTTTGTTCGTTGCCATGAGAACCATTGTTGGCGTAGTAAATATGTTGTACTTACTTCGCTAGTGGAACAAATTAATGACTTCAACTGTTGGTGATGTTTGAGACGTTGATTCGATTACGCCTGAAATGTGGTAAATATCCTTGCAGTGTGTAGTAAATATCCTTTGATTTTACATAACTCCTGGCACTCATTGATTGATGCTTGTTCATTGAAAATGTTATTACAGAAAGCACATACTGCCTTTTGATCACAAGGGAGAAATTGTGTGTGTGTGGGGGTGTGGGGGGGGGGGGGGGGGGGGGGGGGGGGGGGGAAGGAGGGAACATGAGCAAATAATTTCTTTGCTGCCCGTGGTAGTTTTGCATTACACTGTATTCTCAGCGGTTTACCATAGTGTTTGGAGTTTCCTGGTGAGGTGAGTGTCGCTTGTATGTTAAACTTCTCTTATGAAGGCAGCATTAATGTCTACAGTTTCATTGCACGAGTTGCCTATTGACTTCCTCAAGCTTTATATATCGACACTTGCATGAGTTACACATTGGCATATTCGTATTGATACGACTCTGAATAAATTATTTTGGTCTTTGTAATAATAGCTAGCTAATGTATGGTAATTAGGTGGTTGCACCCTTGATGCTTCATTTGCTGCAGAAGTGCTATTTTTACAATTAGATGCCTATACTTTATTTTGCTGTAGTCCAGAACTGTTCCTGCCAAGCAATTGGCTTGTCACTGGGTAAGGTCTATCTGTCAACATTGTTTTGCCTCAATTCTTTGACATACAGAATAGTGATTATAATCTGTTGATCAGTTCTGTCTGAACCGCTTTTTTTATTATTATTATTTTTTTAATTCTTGTTTATGCTCAACTAGCCAAATTATGCCACTGACAGTAAGTAAATATAGTCTTGGAGGATTTTATGAGGGGGAGGGGTTGGGAGGGTTGTCTGGTCTATTCATTCTTGAATGGAAGTAGGAGAAGAGCCAAAGTTTGAGTGAAGTGATAAAGGATTATTTACTGGCAGCTGTTAATGGTGTTGTTGTTATTCTCTGTGCTGGTAGCTAGCTGTGAAATTCCCCTGTAATTGTATTTACCTGTTTACTGTTCTATTGGTAGTAAATGGTTGAATTGCTGGCATGCAAATAAATATTTTTGCTTATCCAATTTTTTTTTCTTACTAGTAGTAGCAGTCACTTGGTATATCAAAAATTACTCCTCTAATTTTAATGACACTTTCTGAAGTGCACAATGTAGGATTATGTAATTAGTATGTGTGACCTAAGGTTTTGGTGGAGTAAACTGATATCAAACAATTGGTTTCAGACTGTAAAACATTTTCAAGTATAAATTTACTCACTGTACCCAGCACACTGTTTTTTGTAAGTGGATAGCATTATTTTAGCTCTGGACATGATAAGAAAACAAAAAACAACAGCAATGTATGTGCTTGTGACCACTGGACCCGTATACCATTCCATTCCTGGCTGAGAGCCGATTAAAGCAGTTCCCTTGTTATGATAATAAACAGTTGTTGCATTTGTGATACTTCATTTTTAAGAAAGGTTTCTTTGAATATTTTATCGTTCAATTCGCAGGTGAAGTGTATACACTCCAGGATAGCATGTGTATGTTCAGACTGGTGCCTTTGCTGACACACTCGGTGTAATGGAGCTTGGCAAACAATTAACCCTCACCATAACAATGAGAGTTGTGTGTGAAAGAGTGGGGTGTGGATTATTCCATATAGTGCCATTTGCCAGTCGTGGGTGTGTGGCTTAGCTTGGGGGCATGTGTTAATGCTACCTCTGTAGACTGAACAAGAAAGAGCGGAACTTTTCTAGTTCCTTGAGAGTTGTCTTGGTTTGCCTTCTAATGTGATTAGGAGACAGTGGGTAGTGAAGACCACTACTAGGTCAAACACCCGCTGGAAGTATGACATATCTGTTTACAAATATTTGATTAATATTGGCAAATTGTTATTATATGCTACCAGTATTTGCTGGATTATTCTTTTTAATATAGTACTCTTTTTTTTATTTTTTATTTTATTTTATTTTTTTAATCTACCATCCCAATTTCTCCTCTCTTCTCTCCTCCATTTTCCGCTCTTTTCCTGACTCTTCTCCTTCTCATTTCATTTTAGTGCGTTGGATCATATATGGTATAATTATGGCATTGACTCTTGGGAAACTGAAGTTCTGGATTTTGCCTAACTTGGATAGCGAAAAGACAGGCTTTATAGAATCATTCAAACCTTTCTACTCTGTGGAATGGGTCAAATCTAAAAAAAGCAAGAAGGCCAAAGGGTCCAAGTCCAAAGATAGTGCTACAGAAAAGGTTGCAGAATCTTCCAATGGATCTGGTGACGTCGTGTGTGCTGTGGAAGGAAAGTCTGAGCAGGAGGTCTCACTCAATGGCAATCACAAACCTTTGGAAAAAAACAACTAATTAGTTGGTCTTAAAATAACCATGTGGTCATTTATTAACAGTTACTATTTCAGTGCTCTTTTTTCTTTTCTTTCCTTTTTTTTTTTTCCCTCTCAGTTTCATATTTGACAGAATTATCAGCAAACAGTTCTAATATAAATTCTTTAAAGTATAAAGTGTTTTACTCAACATACAATGCAAACACAAAAATAAGTGTGCAAGTGATAAAAATGTGTCATAGCAAGAGAAGTGAATGGGCATATTTATTTGATATTAATGACCACATCTGATTGCACTACTTCATGCTTTGGTTCCTCTGTCTTCTCAGCAGTAGGACCACTCTTCTGGTGGTTTTCAGCCTGGGTATCATCATTGGACATGTGGGACCCTTCTGACTCGTGTCTTGGAAAAGCAGCTTCTTGTACGGAGGTTTTGGAAGGTTCTTTGACGTGAAGTTTGTACTCCTTGTGTTGGTTGGTATCATTGGGCTTGGACATAGCTACGTCTTCAGCCTCTACCTGATGCTGGGAAAAATAGTCGGAATTTTGCATTGAAAATTTCTCAGTTCCTCTCCTTTGTGGCTTCTCGACTTCTAATTGTGAGTTTTTCTTGCAGGTCCAGCAAGCGTAGAATACCGTCATGTCTGTGACCGAGTAAAGAATGGTGAGAGAGAAAACAATCTCTAGTGCTCTCATCGCTATGTGAAGGAAAAGCCAAACTGCTGGACTTGCTCTTCTTTCCATAAACCCCATGCACTGATGAAAAACGAAGAGGAAAGCAAGAATTGTGCCCACGGCTGCAACGAGGGTGTACAGAATGCCTGTTATAGTAGTTCCAAATGTAATCTTAAAAATTTTTCTATAAACTTTGCTTTGCTTCTTTGTAAGTTCGTTGGACTGGTTGCTGCCGATGTTGTGGTGGCTATTGCTCGTTTCCAAAACTTCGGTCATTTCCCTGTTTCGCGCTTGGAGTTTCTTGAGAAGACGTAGACCTGCAGTTAAGTACGCCACGCACACAGTGAGTCCCCACACCACGAAGAAGGTTTCACAAACTAAGCCAATAACCAGCGCAGTGTAAGTGTTAATATACGCCAGAGACTCTGCGCAAATCGCTATAGCGTAAGGCACCAACGAAATTATAATGACGTATCTCCAGTACCCGTACCACTTCTTGCCCTTCTTCACGTCCATGATCGTAAGAAGAGTGAAGACTATCATAGTACTGCTGGCTATGAAGCTCGGAAACCCCAGTACTGCTATGTATCTTGAAACCACGATCCATCCAACGACCTTGCCCCCGACGAATCCAATCATGCCGAAAGGATCGAGCCAATATAGAACGGCTCTGCTAAACCCCATTATGCTCACATTGAGGTAGATCGCGAAGAAAGTACGAATTTTTAGTCTTGGAGACCCTTTCTTTATAAGAAGCGTAGCAGCTATCAAACCAATTGCAAGATACACCGTACCTAAGATCACTGCTGCCGCAGTGAAAACATCTCGCCAGATATCCGTAACTTCTTCCCAACTTCTGGGATCTCCGGGTCCCAACCTGGCTAGGACTTCAAATGATCTTAATCCTTTAGTAATATTTTCTAAATGATCAAGACATTCTCCGCTTTTGCCATCCATTACAGGTGTACGCTCAGAATTATTGTGCTCTATCTGTTAAATTTTCCGGCACAATTATTCTTTTCGCCTTGCTCAGGGTTGTGCTCTCTTTTTATATCCGCGTTACGAATGTCCGGCGCGAAAACGACCCTTTTCCATAACTTGTTAGGCTGGGCGCGGTAGTACACGTGCTGTTTCGTTCTTGGAATTTCAGCTGTAAAAAGCATAGGGTATATTGTGGACCTCTATGGATTTTCGGAAATAATGTACAGAATCCGAACTTGCACGATAAAGTGGTATATGCTTACTGCTCCATTTTAAAAATTACTCCTTGCTTACTGTCTGGTTAGTTCATTAGTTTGTCTGTTATTACTCTTTGTTCTCTTCAACTGTACTTATGTTCGCTGATGACATAAAGCTCATTTCCTCTTCTAACGGGGCAAATCATGCTCTTCAAAAAGATCTAGATTCTCCACATTCTTGGTATCAATCATGGAATTTATTACTAAACTCTTCCAAATGCACTCACACACGTGTCTCTAACGCAATATAGCTACTGATCAACCAACCTATGAAGTCAGGAATGAACCAGTGCAGGCTGTGGCACAGCAGAAAGAAATGGGTGTGATTATTACAGCTAACAGTCTGCCCATATTCTGTCTATCTGTGGAAAAGCATCATTCCCTACATGTAGCTAGAAGATCTGTTCCATCTTCTCCAGTTATCATCAAGAGGTCATTGTATCTCATTCTAACGAGGTCTCAACTGACCTTACTGTTGTGAACAGTAATCCAGACTTCTTTCCCTCCATTAATATCCATCAGACACCTTTAACATTTTCAATCACATCAATTTTGTTTCTGGCCCCACAAGATCTTATTCATTTAATGAACTTAATTTAAATAACCACCATACTTCAAGTACATGTCATCACCTCAATCACATCGTTTTGTTATTGAATGCACTATCAAAATGTGCATGGGTTTTGTGAGTCAACTTTTTTTTATTAATGATAATATTGATCTCTTTGCATGATCTATTGCATTAACCTGCTCTTTAAATACGTATACCATACCTTTCCTAAACCATAAAAATTAGGTAAAGGGTTTCAACTGATTAAAAAAGAACTGGTCTAATACTTCACATACTTTCAGACGATATATGTTCTATATACTTATTGTTTAATTATCAGTTTAAATTGATGTCTCCCATATTGTATCATACAATACTGCTCTTAATATCTGAAGCACAATGCTTAAATAAGCAGGGGTTGTCGTTCCGTTTAACAATAATTACTTGATTCCAAACTAACCAAGCAGTAATGCTGCTAAAATATGGAGCAGCAAGTAGCTACAGTTTAAAAAAGTGTACAAAAAAAATGGACCAATTATTTACGCATGCGCAATGTATTGTTGTAAGGAATTGAGTTTGCTGAGTTTTTGTCCTTGTGTTTCAGTTGTTGTTGTTTTTTGTTATAATACTTTTCCAGAGTGGAGAGGTATTTTAGAAGTTTTACCGTAATCCAGACAATAGTCTCGCTAGCCATGGACCTTTTACTTTCCCTGCGTAGTTAGGTAAAGGGTCTGGCTAGTAATGGATCTTCCCTGCATCCACTGCCTGCAAATAGAGAGGGATAAGGAAGTTTGAAAGTATTAGACCAGTTCTTTTTTTAATCAGTTGAAACCCTTTACCTACTTTTTATTGTTTAGGAAAGGCATGGTATGAGTTTGAAGAGCAGGTTAATGTAATAGATCATGCAAAGAGTCGAAGTGATAAATATTTAAAATAAATAATATAAATATATGCACAATAAACTACATTCATGAATATAACAAGGCTAAGATAAATATGCTATGAGTTAAAAAAAAATAAATAAAAGAAGAAGAGTGGGGGGAAACTAGTTACAATTTTTGCATCTGAGATAAAACAGATTGTAGTGTCATAAAAAAATAATCTGAGAAGAGGAAATGAACCATAACTGTTATTAAAAATGACTACAAGGTGCGACTGCTGGTGTTCCGTGTGTGCCGTATGTATTTATACGTATGATACCTTACATCAACTTGGACCAATCAAAATCATCATCATCAAACAAATCCGTGGCCGCCGAGCGCAATGAAAGTCCATCAGTGCCACCGGGAGGGTTGGCTGCTGAATTGAAGTCCATCCCGTTCCCAGTGGGCACGTACCCCTGATAGTGAGGGGGCTGTTGTTGTCGTTGGTGGTGGTGGGCGTGTACTGGATTGTGGGGGGTAGTTGGCGGTGCCAAGTCACCTAAATGGTCTTGAGATGTCGTGATTGGACTAGGGGTGCGGTTTGCGTTGAGGTGGAAGTTGGTGGGTGGGGAGGTGTTGTGCTGCCGTACGCTAAGTAGCGGAGATGGAGTAGCCACCGTATCCAATTTGTGATGCAAGTGGTACTTGGGCGAGTGCGCTAAGTTGCCTTCGATGGTCCCGCCCAGTAGTATGTGTCCTTGAAAAGTCTGTCTGTTCAGGGGCGGAGGGTGCGAATGATGAGCGTAATCGCTCAGTTGTGGGCTCGCATTCGAGCTACCTGTCAAAAACTTGTTATTGAGCTGAGAAAGGAACTGATTAAAAGACGCGTAGAGATCGGCATAGGCGTCTTGGTCCAAACCGAACCTGTCATGTTCGCCCGCCTTGAAGGAGTCCACCAGTCCCTGTATCTGAGCCGGGTCCAGTTTCTCCCAGCTGTTACTCTCGGCTATGTCCTTGAAGTTTCCCATCAGCGAGGTAAAGTGTGGGTTGTTGATGGAGTTTAGAAGCGTTCCAGCCGAAGCTCCGAGAGGGAGGCTGCCCCCAGAACTCGATAAGTTGGGATCACTATTACTTGACATATTTCCCGGCAAATCGGCGGCAGCCACGTGGTTCCTGTTACCTGCTACACTGTCATTGAAGTAGTCACCCTGATTAGGCAGGGACTGGCCAAATATAGACTTGTACAGGGAGCGAAACGAAGCACTAAGCTCATCAAATCCTTCTCTCTCATTGAAAGCCAGCCGTGGGTGAAGCACAGAGGAGCAGCTATCCGAGACAGAACTAGAGAAGAGATGGGAAGAAGAAATAGGGGGCGGAGAAGGGGAGTACGGGGAAATGTACGTCGAAGATGTGTTGTTGGCTCGCTTAGTTCTGGGTCCTTCTGAAATGGTGTTGAGCTCGGCCAGTGTCGGAGATGGGATGCTTTTGGAGTAGGGAACCTGTTGCTTGCTGTCTTTCCTGTGGTTGCTGTAGTGGTGATGGTTGTTGGTACTGGAATTCAAACGGTTTGGCTTATCCTTGCCATCCATTTTGTCTCCTTGGTCATCTGAAGATTGCTACAAAGACGGAACAAAGACATGTTATTACTACAGCACTACAGTTGGGACCAGTGACAGCATACAGCATGTACTTGCACATGCATATCATCTCACCAGGTCACCATGACAACTGATATACAGGATTTGTTATAAACTTTAGCCTTGTCACATAAAGCAGTTCATTCTGTACTTTAAACCCAACCCCTGCAAAGTTATAAGAATAGTCACACACACATACACACATGTGCACTCGCACGCACACACACACACCATCACCACAAAGAGAGTATATTGCATGCTCTGTTTAGCATAACCTACATAACTTGCAAGTTTCAATATGCTCCTAGTGGAAGTCATTGTACTTCTCCCACTTTTACATCTCTATCTCTCTCTCCCCCTCCTCACTTTCCACTCCAATGGTTGCACCAATACAATGAGGACTTGAAGGAGACATTTAGAATGTAAAATTCATAAAGAACACTTCCTTTCTCCCATCCCCCCCCCCCTAGTCCCAGCCTCCCCCTCTCTCCCATCCTACCAGTCCCAGCCTCCCTCTCTCTCCCACCCTCCCTCTCTCTCCCACCCCCTAGTCCCAGCCTCCCTCTCTCTCCCACCCTCCTCTCCTCTTCCCACCCCTAGCCCATCCTCCCTCCCCTCTCTCTCCCACCCTCCCTCTCTCTCTCCCACCCCCTAGTCCCAGCCTCCCTCTCTCTCCCCCCTCCCTCTCTCTCCCCCCCCCTAGTTCCCCTCCTCCCTCTCTCCCCACCCTCCCTCTCTCTCCCACCCCCTATTCCAGCCTCCCTCCCTCTCCCACCCTCCCTCTCGCTCTCCCAGCCCCTCCCCTAGCCTCCCTCTCTCGCCTCCCTTCTCTCCCACCTCCCTCCTCTCTCCCATCCCTAGTCCCAGCCTCCCTCCCTCTCCCACCCTCCCTCTCTCTCCCACCCCTAGTCCCGCCTCCCTCTCTCCCCAGCCTCCCCCTCTCTCCCATCCTACCAGTCCCAGCCTCCCTCTCTCTCCCACCCTCCCTCTCTCTCCCACCCCCTAGTCCCAGCCTCCCTCTCTCTCCTATCCTACCAGTCCCAGCCTCACGAGTCAAATCATTACATCCGTCACTGAACACTACCGTCAAAATACCTACTAAATCATACCACACCACCAACCAAATCACAAACATCAGAACTTAAAGGAAAATCCATTATAAGAAACACTAGCCCAGCAATAGAAATTTACAGACATTAAAAAAAAAAAAAGCCCAGCCCTCATTGAAATAAATTTAAAAAAAAAAATAAATAAATAAAATCATTCATTTCCTCATGGGGTCTATCCTTTTTCTGCCTCTTCTGAAGCTGATAGACTGTATCCTATAAGTGAAATCAGGTCCCACTACCAAGTGATGTTCAAAAGGAATAGACATATATTAATAAAAATGAAGACTAATTGAGAAGTGGGAGGCAGACCTAGGTCACCTGTGATGACAGAGGGTCAGAACCAACCACTATGTAATTGCGGAATGAGATACAAACACGAGCAGAAGATAATTATGATGTTTGCTGATAATTTTCTCTCTCTCTCTCTCTCTGATACAGGCCTTGGCACTACTCCTTTATTCAGTAAGCCTTACAGCCTCCGTTTCTTGGATTGATGCAAATGTCATGTTAAAGTATCTGTGTTAAAGGCTAAATCTACCCAAAGCAACGACAGGTAAGTCAGAATCATTATGGTGTTTATGCTGTGGTGGTGGTGGTGGTGACGGTTTTGTTGCTACTGAAACTTATGACATTGACGTACATTAATAACAGTTACAATTTAAAAAAAAGTGTTTGAAAAGACCGACTACATGACCATAGCTACCAGTACTAAACAACACTTCCCTCTATATATTGCACACCATACCACCTGCCGATCCAGAGTTCCCAGACTATAATTACAAGTTATTCACTAGTCCAGTCTTGAGTTTATTCACAACCAACAGATGTGGCACCTTTTCCCCCTCCCCCTCCCCCAAACTGCAGGAATCTATTACCAGCAAGAATGAATATTTGCTCAGCTCGTGATGGCTTTGGGCCTTTATTGACATGTTAGTACAATATTCAAATGCACACTGGTTGGCTTGCTAATTAGATTCATAGCCTTCCTTAAAATTCTAATTCTGTAAACACCGGATTTTTTTCTAATGAATCCAAAAAAGTTAAAAATTTCTGCAGTGTGCTACTCCAACTATAATTAAAACTTTAACAACTATAATTAAAACTTTAACCTGAAAATGAGACTATAAGATAAGTACGTTGTGATCACATATGTACTTTGGTCTAAACTTCCTAATCTGTCAATTGATATAACCAGCATGCTATTATACACTCAGAGGAAACACACGTTCCAGATACATGGCCAAGTGATACATACACACACACACACAAATAAATTTAAAAAATGAAAACAGACTGACACAACTTGATACTATTGTACAGCCTTCTATACTTATTTAGCGACACAGAAAACAAAAACAAAAAAACAAACAAAAAAAAAACTTTCATGTAAGTACTCAAAGAAAAGTCAAGTCACAAATAGATCAACTTTTGTTAATCAACACTCACTTCATGAAAAATTGGAACACATTCCACATTAAACCTAAAACCTGTAAAACCTTCAGACATCTTACACTGTATAATTACTGTAAATAAACCTTTCAAGCACTCTGTGTGTGTGTGTGTGTGTGTGTGTGTGTGTGTGTGTGTGTGTGTGTGTGTGTGCATACACAGGCAGAACTGTCAAATGCACCATACAATGTGAAAAGGGGAAAACAGAAGTTGAGAAGGTCAGAGCCCTTAACGGCAGGCTCGAAAGAAGCACACCTCCCAACTGAAAGATTTGGTTACAGCACTACTGTGCAAACATTCAGCTTTCCTTTCTCACTGTTTGCACACAATCTGTTGTACGGTTGCATCACATGCAGGTTTCCAGAATCACTTTCAACACATTTCTGGAGCATTGCTTGCTCCATGGCTTATTTCCTATTTCATAAAATAACTTCCAGGAATCCCTGAATCTTGCAAAACAACTACTATGCTATCAAAACTTAGTTGATCTGGTCCTAACCCAGGAGAGACTGCCTTTGGAGATGCTTGTAGTGACCTTACGCTAAAACTTCTTAAACTCTTGTCACCACAAAAGGTAGCTATTAAACTTGAGGCCATTTTGTTTTACGAATGCGAACAAACAAGGGAAATGAATTTTTGCAACTATGAAATCTGCTCACTATTTCCAGTTTAAATCAAGAATTTCTTCAGAAACTAATTAACTAGATTCGTTCCTTTTTCTGGCAAATGCTATTTTAACGGCAGCATTATTATCCTCCCTCATCAACCAGCCTATATTAAAACAAGGCTATCACATGTACTACTAAGTGGCACCTTCTACAAACTTCACACATCTACACCTCACGCGGGAGTCCACACGGTCCCGGGAACTGACCGGTTTAATTCTCAGAGTTTAGTCGCAATCAGCACCATCACCTCTAGCGTACCCACCCACCATACTTCTACCAAACACAATGTGCCACTTCACACCTTGGGACTCTGATGGCTTGTGATGAGCTGTGTGACGTGCTTGTGTGTGTGTGTGTGTGTGTGTGTGTGATTGCTTGTGTTACTTGTGTGTATGTGCATATGTGAGTGTGTGCATGTGATGTGTGTGAGTGTGTGACATGTGGTGGCTGTGTGGTGTAGTGGTTGTGTCCTGGGCTCAGGGCCCGCAGTCCTGAGTTCAAGCCCAACTCAGGCAATTTTTCCATCTGATTTTCCATCTGCCTCCCACCAGCCCCACCAGTCCACCCAGCTGTGATTGGGTACCTGGCATTTGCTGGGGTGCAAATTCAAGGTCTTTTCTCATGAAACAGCAATGGTCCAGGTGGGACTTCGGGTGCCCACACCACTTGCTGTGAGGAAAGGTCTGTTCTCCTGCGAGTTCCTAGCCAGGCTCCAGGAGCTTTGCTTGCACGGCTCACAGTGCCTGCTTAGTGCACAGGCATCCTGGCTCTGCCAGGTGCGCGTGACCGCCTAGCGGCAGCAAGAAAATTTGCATTTTGCATTTTGCATGTGACATGTCTGTATGTGTGTGACGCGTTAGTGAGTTTGTGTGACGTGCTTCTGCATGTATTTGTGTATGACGTGTTGTACATGTGTTTGTGTGTGATGTGTTTGTGCGTGTACGTGTGTGCATGCAGAAAAAGCAGAAAAGTAAAAACAACAACAACAAAACCTGCAATCAATTCCTGCATGATCCATGGGTAACTGCACCTAATGACCACAATGGTGTTTAAAATCCTGAACAATTGCAGATTTTGTTGAACGTTTTCATTTCATATAATAAAGCGCCTGAAATCAGATATTTTTACAACTTTTTTTTTCTTGCTTGTAGCTAGTATTGTAGTTCTGTCTACATCTCCAATACAAATTGCTATAGAAAGTTTTTAACTATACAACTACAATAATTAGAAAACAAAATCTGGTTCCATTGTTTCTAGCACTCTGAAACTGTTTCCAAACATTCACATCTCACACACTCTGACCAAAACATAACAACCACCCACCATACATGGCTTCCACGTTCATTTCCACTTACCCTGTCACTGGATTTTCTCTTCCGTGGGAATCCTGATAAAGATATTGAATCTCCGCTTTCCTCCAGTGGGGTGGGGTCAATCTCCCAGTAAGATCCCTGTGTAAAAAAAAAAAAAAAAAAAAAAAAAAAAAAAAAAAAAAAAAAAAAAAAAAAAAAAAAAAAAAAAAAAAAAAAGCAATAAAATAAATATATAAACTAAATATATAAACTAAACAATAAAAATTAAAATTAAAATTTATAAGCTGTTCTCATTTTTTTTTTTTTGTACATTTCACATGAGACTAAAAATCTCCTGATTTGTAATATTAGTAATGAGGTATTTCCTATGATAATAGTAAGGCAATATCTTTGCAGTAGCAACTAATTATTTGGAATAATTCTTTAGTAACTCAAAGAGAAGGTAAGTAACATCAAGTACTTTCTGGATAGACTAAGGATATTCCATCCACTAGTATGGGAACGTGTTACCTTCTGTGTCAGACAGTGTGTCAGTCAGTCAGTCAGTCAGTCAGTGTGTCAGTCAGTGTGTCAGTCAGTCAGTCAGTCAGTGTGTCAGTCAGTCAGTCAGTCAGTGTGTCAGTCAGTCAGTCAGTCAGTCAGTGTGTCAGTCAGTGTGTCAGTCAGTCAGTGTGTCAGACAGTGTGTCAGTCAGTCAGTCAGTGTGTCAGTCAGTGTGTCAGTCAGTCAGTCAGTCAGTGTGTCAGTCAGTCAGTCAGTGTGTCAGTCAGTGTGTCAGTCAGTCAGTGTGTCAGACAGTGTGTCAGTCAGTCAGTCAGTCAGTCAGTGTGTCAGTCAGTGTGTCAGTCAGTCAGTCAGTCAGTGTGTCAGTCAGTCAGTCAGTGTGTCAGTCAGTCAGTCAGTCAGTGTGTTAGTCAGTGAGTCAGTCAGTGTGTCAGTCAGTGTGTCAGTCAGTCAGTCAGTGAGTCAGTAAGTCAGTCAGTGAATAAGTCAGTCAGTCAGTCAGTCAGTCAGTCAGTGAGTCAGTCACTCCCACTGATATTTGTGTTCCCTAAAGCTACCATGAGTGTTTAAATTACAGTTTAATATCTGAGAATCTTGAAATTATAAACAACAAATTCAACACTTTCACTTCATCTAACTGGTGGCCAGAATATGCCAGTATTTGTGTAGTGTTTGATAGTAATTAAATTAATATAGCTAAAGTATGAATGCCATGCACCCGAGCCATGTTAGCGTATTAATAAACGACTATGCTTGGGCTCCTAAAACACTGAGTTGTTGAAGTGATAATTACAGATCTTATGTTCCTGGACACTCAAGTCAAAATAAATTAACTTTTTTGTAACAAGTGAATTTAATTCTCTTCGGCAAGAGGCACAAATCTGAACAATTTATGCCATCTCTCACACTCTCTCACCTCAACAACTCTGAGTGCTGATTAGCCACACCCTCCAAAATACTCAAAGAATCCCAACCAAAGGGGTGTGTGACCCCAAACACCACACCCCCAGTATCACCAACACAGTGACTGAGCTAGACACAATCCCATATTCATCTCTTAAGTTCACCCACCCAAATACACCTCACACCGGCCAGGAGTGTTGAAAGTAGATAACATCTTGGTTAATGAATAATTAAGTCCGCCATAAATACACCAATGCCTAGCTAGCTTGAATTACACAGGTAGGGCCAAGCCATAAGCTAAAGTACAAACTTACTTTTCCCGGATCTTCCTTCGGTCGAGGAACCTTTCGGAAGCACTTGTTCAGAGACAAATTGTGGCGGATGGAATTCTACATACCAAATATACCACATTTTGCATAAACAATGTTGCCTTGACAATACCATATTGGATGTAATAAATCTAAAACTGTATACCAATGCCAGTTTGTTAATGAAATCATTATCAATTGTGGGTAACCACAGGAAATTAAACAATAAAATAGATATAATATAAAAAATGAAAATGAGAGGTGATCTATCTTGTTATAACATTTTTTTCTCTCAGGATATACTCTATAAAGTGTACTATTGACCTTTATATACTCTATCTTTAAGAACTTTATATTGAAAGACCAAATATAAACTTGGTGAGTTATCTCAGTTAAAACAGCACTCCCTTATAAGGCATAATGAACGCACCAGTGTAAACTATACAACTAGCTACTTGAAACCAATCTCCACAAACTCTAGTACTACAAGTTTTAATAGTAGCGTCAAGTAATGCAAACGTGGCATTCTGAGAGATGACTCAGTCCAAGGTTCCTATCAGCTGTGTGCACCAATTACAGATGTATGTGGCCCATTAGGTCCCCTTTACATGCCTAGCCAGTACACAGCTAGCACTACACACCCACTAACACAGCTGACTAATTGCACAAAAGCTCTAACCACAGCAGAATAAAAATGTGGGAGGAGTTGGGGACACACCCTCTTTTCTTGAAGTCCCACAGCTCCTATCTATTGTGTACCTTTACGTTACTTGCCAACTAGCTCCGTGCAATCATTGAAGGCAAGCCATAGTTAGTTTATGAGGTAGTGTTTCGAACAAGGTTCCCAATGGTAAAAAAAATTTTTTTATGTGGTCTGGGTAACTAATACAATCCCTCCTTAGCAAGAATTAGCACAATTTTAGAACCTCTTTAAAAACTCGCGAAAATTTGTGTGAACACAAGTGAGTATTGCCACTGAAAAATTATAAACAACTCATAGAGCTAACACAACCTGGCATCACTGCCCCCAACACAACCTGGTATCACTGCCCCCAACACAACCTGGTATCACTGCCCCCAACACAACTATCTCAACTATTTTCTAGTTAAATCGATTTCCTTCTCTTACAGTGGTGTTTCAAATAAACCAATACTCTAATGTTCCGTCACCAACATATGTTTTACTAGCTCTAAAACAAAAGTAGAGATTGACTGACAAAGATGTTTCACTAATGAGTTATACACTGAATAAAGCTTGTACATATTCAAATTAATAACCTCTTTATGCCTTCTTCCACAGCTACACTTACCTTCCAACCAGTTCCAGCATCCTTGTAGTAAGGAAAATTGCTGGATATCCAATTGTATATATCACTCAGAGTCATTTTCTTCTTCGATGTGCTGTTTATGGCGAAAGTTATGAGGGCAGCGTAGGAATAGGGCGGTTTTGCGTCTTGAAAGCGGTAGGCTTGAGCTTCCAGAGGGTCCAGCCTAGCGGTGAGGTCTATAGGACTCGGTGGAGGCTTTCTAACAGGAGGCCTGGGTCGAGGAGGTTCACCCGGGTGTTCCATTTTTCCACCACCGCCCGGCCCACCTCTTAAATGCGGGAGCCAGTCTATAGCGGTCAAGCTATTGCCAAGTAGTTCCATGCAGTTAGTATACTACGACAAAAGTGGAACGCTAACTTGACTCTATTCCCCTTATCTCCGTTTCCTCGGAAACTTGAGCTCCCCTCAGAACCGGTAAATTGCAATCTTGTACGTCCTGTAAAATCACCAGCCGCCGACTCCAGGAGGGACAGAGCTCGCTCCGCGTTAGACTTTTGTGTCCCAGGGTTTGCCTCCGTTTTATACAGCTGGAGCTCAGGTTGGAGGTTACGCTTGAACAGGCAGGCCTCTTTGTGCAATATCTGAAGTATTTGCTACTCTAGCAAAAAGTTCTATTTTTTTGGAGGTGGGATGTGCCCCCCTATGAATTCAGTTTGGCATAAATTAACAGGGGCTTACCCGTTCTCAACGAGCATGTGGCTGCCGTTGCTTAGGGTATAAGATTTCACTCCAGGAGTGGTTTACTGCAAGGCTCATTAAAAAGCAATAAAATCTTCAGAAATTACAATAAGTGTACAAGAAAATAGTCTAGATAAAACATGATTATTTAAAATAAATAATAAAGCAAATTATTTTATGACGAATTTTCATGATGTAAAAATTAAATGACATCATTTTTATGCATGAGAGGTGCTTGACAGCAGTTTCTAGCTATACTAGAAATTAGAAAAGGATGAAAACAATCAAAACGCTCTACACCCCCATCTTTTCCAACGTCGACTGCCCTAAGAAAATACCCAGAAAGCGACACAAAAGGGAAGCAAATTTAACACCTTTACGCACACAAACGATGACGTAACAAGATGCAAGACGGCATTACCACCTCAGTTATTTTAAGACACCCACTTTTTGTCAATATACCTGCTACCCATGCGTACGATTTGGTGTGAAAACGATGAAGAGCTAGATGACGAGGGTCAGGACTTGCGTGAGGGCTATCATTCGGAGGTCAATTACTACCTTTCACGGCCAGACACAATCCACGTTCTTGGGGTAATTAAGTGCAGCGAGAACCGATGGCAAATACTCCACCTCTCTGGGTGGCTAACAACAGAGCTGAGGTTCAACTCAAATGCCAAACCTGGATGCCCTAAATCGGGCGACTTCTAAGATTATTGTACGTATCCAATGTACGCAAGCAGACCGCCCTCACACACAGACACACCACAAGTGCGTCCCAAAATTATCCACAAAATAGACCAAATCAATTAATTTCTTTTTTGAATATGCTGTTGGAAAAATGAGTAAAAAAATAAGGTGGTGTATTGGATAACACAAGTCAGACTCGAACGTACATTTTAAAAAATTCAATCTTCTTGACAAGTTGTCCATGACTGCTGCTACATTTTCTCAAATGACACTTTAAAGCCACACTCTGAGCACGTCTTTGTCCAGCTGTCAGACTCGGCATCGTATTTCTCAGCACTCGCCGGAAAGTTGTGCACATGAGACTTGGAAACCGGCAAGGCAGACGTCTGGTTTGATCGCACAGCTCTGCGAAGTGCTTGTGAAAAAAAATAATAATAATAAATAAATAAATAAATATAATTATATATATATTATATATATATAAATATATATATAAATATATATATATATATATATATATTATATATATATATATATATATATATATATGATGCAAATAGACTTATTTAACAGCTATAACGAAATTATATTATATTAAATGTTATGTTTAGACAGTCGTTCAGAAACATTAGCCATTTACGAAAAAAAAAAATTGCAATTAATTTTCCTGTTGTTACATGTTGGCTTAATTTGACGATTGGGTGATAGCTACGGAAATTATTTTAATAATTGATTTTTTAAACGACCACTAGTCCCGCAGATGAAGTTTGAAAGGTAAGAAATCCTATAGCTGCATTTCTCGAGCTACCTCAGGAATGCCGTTGCATCACCACAGGCCAATGCATGCCATTTCTGACACCATTATTTCTAAGTACCCTCTGAAAAGTGACACCGAGAACGCAATTCAATTATTCTGGCGTTTCGCTAACAGCACTTCACGAGCAACCTTAAAATACACAGGCCAAGAGTGGACATTACTGGAGTCATTCACCCACGAAAATAATAATAATAATAAAAGAATAGAAATGACATTAGACGTCGAAGAATTTACGGTTACGTGAAGATTTGGAAACTTATCTAAGACCACACAGAATGGCCTGAGGCATCATCTGACTTCATAGGCTACAATTCGTTACTCTCTCGTCCTTTCATCTTTGTCTTCTTTTTTTTTCCTTTCGAGTACACAAATGAACGACTGTCTCCCCACAAACTGGAGTCAGTATACATGCACAGAGTTCTGTGGAATGTACGTCACTCACAGTATAAACAAAGTAAGAATCCTCTGCTGGTAAAAAGATCACACACACACACACACACACACACGCACACACACACACACGCACACACACACACACACACACACACTGAAAGAAAGTTAAGAGAAAGTTTAGGGTTAGTTTCAATCGCATGAAATACTTGGACAGGAGCAGAGAGAGCGGCTGAGTGATATCATCATAATCCTTAAATTATTTACATAAAAATGAAGTGCTACCTTCCTCTGAGGATTCTCAAATTCTATCTTTGTATGTATATTGTACTCATGCCTACTACAGCAAAAAACAACAACAACAAAACAACAACAACAAAACAACAACAACAACTAAGTTAATTGTACTGAGAGCATATTATAATTGTAGCTGAAGTGGCCAGTTTAGTAAAGGTGGTAAATATGTCATATAAATAAGATAAACACAACAAGAACAACAACGAATGATTCTGTAATACCTTTTATCTCTTTTGCATACTGCTTCTCTTTCTTCTTCTCCCTCCTCTGTCCTCTGAGTTCGTACTCTCTTTCCAATCCCTCTTTCCCACCCCACACCTCGTAAGACCGCGCCTCCACCTGCACATGCACAAATATACGTATCATGGATTCACGTTTGAGAATGTCAAGAGATAAACAATGGCCGAGAACAAAATAACACTCACTTCTTCCACGCACGCACACACACAAACAAACCAGTGAAAGCAGTCTACGTTTATTGATAATTGAATTTATTGAGTGTGTGTGTGTACACACGTGTATGCATGCATGTGAGAACGTTTCTATGTACACGTGTGTGTGTGTGTATTTGTAGGTGTGTGTATATATGTGTGTGTACATATGTGTGTAAGTGTGTGTGTATGTGCATATTAAAAAACAACAGCTAAAGCACTAGTACATTGAGTGGATATGAGACTCTTTGAATTCCTTTCTGGAATTGTAGATCCGCTCATGAATGTGCTCTAGAGTTTCTAAGTCAACTCTGAAGCATTCCAGCACAAAGGTTAGCACACACATATACTTTCAGGGTTTTAAAACAACAACAACAACAACAACAAACATATACTTTCAGGGTTTTAAAACAACAACAACAACTTGCTCCCATTCCAATTTCTCCACGTATCCTCCCAACTATTGGTTCCTCCTCTCTTCCCTACCCCGCCCCCTCCTCCAACCTGGAAACTGATAACAGAGCCACAAAGAGCTCCTCCACACCTCCACCCCCACCTGGTGTGACACATGTACGAATGAAAGGCAAAGGAGGGGAGGAAATCATAGACATCCTGTAATTAGCAGAGAACCAATTCACAAACAAAAAACAAACTATTCCATTCTTACATAATAAAGAAAACTTCTACTTTTTGTTTTCTCATTCCAATTTTCCCAGCCTCCCTTTATCCCACTCTAATTCCACCCCTCCCTCCCTCCCTCACTGCATACCATTCACCCACCCACCTCCCATCCCAACAGGACTCATTCCAGTCCTCCCAGTTCCTGGCAGCCAGGCAGTTCGACTGGTAACCACCAACACCAGATAAGTGCACAGCTGATCAACCAGTCTTCAGGTCACCATGGTAACACACGTGCTACACCTTTACTGATAATTCTAACATGATAATTCTAAATAAACCCAGAGTTTCAAATGGAAGGTGCCAACTAATGTAATAATAGTATCAATACAAGTGGATCCGTCTCCCTCTAACCCACAAAGAATTAAAATGACACAAAAACTAAACAACTACAGTAACAACAACAACAACAACAACAAAAACTTATTTTAACAAGCATTTAGTGTACAATCATTCCCCACCCTTTTCCCCCTTCCCAAAAAAAAAAAAATAAAAAAAAAAATAAAAAAAATATGCATTTTATTTACTTGACATTGCAGAAATAGCTTCATTTCTCCCCACTGTGTGTGTGGGTTTTTCTTTAGGAGAAATCGAAGAGCAGGCTTGCCAGCAGTAGACTCAAAATGGTAGTCTTGGAGTAAATATTTCTGTGAGAAGAATATTAAAAAAGTATAACACAATTGTATTGCCATGGCAACCACGTGTCATCATGACTCATGACATGACCTTCCTTCCCGGCAGAAGGAAAGCAATGCAACTAGTGCTAGTAACAAACCACAAATCTGTGGAACACTATAGCCGCTCAATGAAACACTATAGCCACTCAGTCAATAATTGATTCACAGAAGCCTTCCCTTGGAGTAATTCTATTGAATTGAAGGATGTAATTCGCTTGTCTGACAATCAATGGTCCGCCATTTTTATGTGTGTAAAGAATTATTAATCTTTAGTTGTTAGCACCAACCTGTAATGATCTTGTAGTCCATTGATGTAACTGGCATAGTATAAAGCACAGCTGCCCCAAAACTTTATCAGTAGTGGTAAGTGTCAGTTAGCTTTCAACTTGAATGTATAGACAAATAATGCCAAGCCAAATCCTACAGTTTGGCAACATGGTGGTCATTTGAGAAGATTGTTAGTTACTATTTGTGAAACTATGTCTGGTACAGCTACTCCAAAATGCCCAACCGTAGTCTAATGACACATGTAGCCCCACCCATAGCTCCACCCAGTAGACATACAACACACACTCATGTACTCAAACTCAAGCGAACACAACTGAGAGTCAGTTTCAATCATTTGCTAAATTTAGAAATATTCAAGTAAAAATAAAATTAAACAATGTCAGAACCAGAAATGGAGTCATGAAAATTCTCCACCTCTCACTAGCTGAATATTTTAAGCCTGGATCCAGTTCTAGTCCCTACCACCTGCATTCCTACTCCCTAACAACTGCTAAATATAATGGCAAAGTTATCACTTGAGTAAATATAAGTCTACATGGAATACAACACCAACTTCTGGGCTTAAAAATCATTTTTTTCCACTGTCATTCCATTACAAACCATTGAAGAGATTTTTTTAATGACTACCCAGTCAACCGTGCTCTGTGGTCTGTCATCCCATACCTATCAAGAGGCTCTCAATTAATCAGAAAAAAATTCAATCAAATTCTTTTGTGGCACTCAAAGTGATAACCCACAAAGTTAAATTAAGAGAGACGGTAATGAAGTAATGAAATATCGTCACGGAACCTAATAGCTACGCGGGTAGACATAACTGAGCCCAGAGGAGCCATGGCTGCAGGGACATTCCAGGATAAAATCATCATCTGAAGAGGTCCATTTTGTTTCCTGAAGTGGCACTGAGGTCAACCAGAGGCTCACACAAACATGTCTGTCAGAGATGTTGGACTATAGGAAGAGTCCCTTCGTGTGAGTTAAATGAACAGAGGGCTCTAATTAGAGACATAGCTGGAATTTTAATTATCAAACTGAATATTTTATTTTAAGCTATCGTGTTTTTTATAGATAATCTAAACTAATTTTTTTTATTTTAGTTCTAAAAATAGCCATTGTATGTACGTTTCTGACAGGAACCTGTTTATGCGATGTTTTCGAGGAGCATGCTCAGTGAGACATGTCTCGAACATGACACATGTGCACTTACATACACATGTACAGACAAACAAACACAAATGAACAACCTATTTACATATCAGCATATATCAGAGCTTACTCTAGTAACGACAAGTGCTCCAAAAACAAACAACATGAGCCACCAGGCTGCTGCTACACATATGTACCTAACTTCATTTTTATGGAGTGTGCTTCTCTGGTTCATCCTGAGGACCACTATGTCAGTGTGTTCCCTACTTATTTATTGTATTTCTATCAGAGTGAAGGGTTCAATCAAATGGGCAGGACAAGTGGGAGTGTCTTATTTTGGATTTGTAACAAACAGTACTCATTATCTTACCTGCTTAGCATCAGACTTGGTTATCAAGGAGTGCTTGCCGTCAGGTTCTCTGTACACACACACACACACACACACACACACACACACAGTAACAAAGCAATCAAGTCCCTCTTCCTTTATCCTCCTCCTCCATCCCCTATTTCCACTCTCCTCTTCACCGTCCTCAGCTTCACTTTCCCTCTCCTCTCTTTTACCTTCCCAAAATACAATATATAAAAGATAACCTTCTGAAAACTTCAAATTAAGAGAATGGATTATTATTTAACGAAAGATACAATGTTCTCTCCTTTATTCCATTACTGGCTAAAAACAATAAACAAATTAATTTGATGTCGTAGATTTTCATTGCTACTATATTTCTAGTAATCAATTAATTTGATTAAATGACTGGGCCATCCATTATGGGTTGGCTGTCACTAATTGGACAAAGTGACCTCAACGACCTTCTCATGCATGGACAATCAGGAACCAACTATCTAATTGCTAAACACCACCAATCACAGGCAATGAAGCCAGCCAGAATCCGTGTTCTCTCCTTGAACCCTTGCTCTGAGGCACTTCCTAATGACTACTTGTTGGTTCTCACAAATTAACCACTTCCACTGGGATGGTTAGCTCTCACTTAATTATGGCAGAGAACCACTTATGACATCACCACGAGACAAGAGCTGGCATTCCCACAATGCTGATGGGAATACCAGGAGACCCCTTACCTAATGGGAAGTGAGTGCCTTTATATACATTTATAGACCGTTACCTGAGTGACTGTGCTTGTTGTCAAGTACTATAAATCTGATATAGTCCCTGGTATTCCCGTACGAAAATGTATAAGAGGGAAAAACTTAATATAGTTCGTAGCAGCAATCAAAAGTAATGTGAGTGACCAGAGAGAGCTATAAATAGAGCTAATTGTTATCAAGTTTGTTTATAATACCTAACACTTTACCTGTTATTGTTATTTAGAAATTAGTGCAGCCTTAGCTAAGTTATTTCAGAGCTTAGCAGATAGCTATTACTGTAATTGGCAATGGACCATTCAAAATATCAAACAATTAATGTGTACAGTGATTAACACTGAGTTAATACTGGCTATACAGGGAGCCCTCTTTTACTGCTAACACTGAGTTAATACTGGCTATACAGGGAGTCCTCTTTCACTGCTAACACTGAGTTAATACTGGCTATACAGGGAGCTCTCTTTTACTGCTAACACTGAGTTAATACTGGCTATGCTTTTACTGCTACACTGAGTTAATACTGGCTATACAGGGAGTCCTCTTTTACTGCTACAGTTAATACTGGCTATACTGTTACCACTGATAATATGGCTATACAGGGAGCCTTTTTACTGCTAACACTGAGTTAATACTGGCTATACAGGGAGCTCTCTTTTACTGCTAACACTGAGTTAATACTGGCTATACAGGGAGCTCTCTTTTACTGCTAACACTGAGTTAATACTGGCTATACAGGGAGCTCTCTTTTACTGCTAACACTGAGTTAATACTGGCTATACAGGGAGTCCTCTTTTACTGCTAACACTGAGTTAATACTGGCTATACAGGGAGTCCTCTTTCACTGCTAACACTGAGTTAATACTGGCTATACAGGGAGCTCTCTTTTACTGCTAACACTGAGTTAATACTGGCTATACAGGGAGCCCTCTTTTACTGCTAACACTGAGTTAATACTGGCTATACAGGGAGTCCTCTTTCACTGCTAACACTGAGTTAATACTGGCTATACAGGGAGCTCTCTTTTACTGCTAACACTGAGTTAATACTGGCTATACAGGGAGCTCTCTTTTACTGCTAACACTGAGTTAATACTGGCTATACATGGAGCCCTCTTTCACTGCTACCACTGAGTTAATACTGGCTATACAGGGAGTCCTCTTTTATTTATTTGCTGTAATTTGTGTTTTGTTGCAGATACGATGAAAATGAGAGCTAATGTTATTAGAATGGAATTGTATCTGCATACAGTTCAATGTTATTGAAAAATCTTTTTTTTTGTCAGTAAATATAGTTGTAGCCTAAAATGAAATAATTGGGACGTAAAAGTTAATTAGTGCCTTGTGTGTGTGTGTGTGTGTGTGTAATGATGGCAAAAGTCTTACATTTGTAGCAAAAATGAAGGAAAACCCAACACAGCAAACAGCAAAAGGTATATATTCTCACTCATGCTACTACTTATATATCTGAGATCATGATGATCCTTACCGACACTTGTCACATACATCCAAACTGAATTTGTTGTGTAGGTAGGACTCAGCAAATGTATTGCCACACCCCTCACACCTCATTAGCTCATCCGGCATTGCTGGACCTGAACAAAAAAATTTGGCTATCAAAATAATAATGATGATAATAATAATAACAATTATTATCATTATTATTTATTATTATACATTGGATATTTTCCCTCAGGTATTTCTGTATCTTGCAAGCATTCATGTTTAAATGCTCCAATGCACCTGTGCGCTGTTCTGGACAACTGAATTTTCAGGAGTACGTATGGCAGAGTTACCTCTGAACATTTACTGTTTTGGGAAAAAAATCCAATGTGTACCGTATAATAAACAATTTATTACACCCGTCTTAAAATATGAGAATGACATTTCACTCTCGTATTGTATATTCACTCGCCTCCTGCTCATGAAAATACTCATGCATGCTTTCTAAATATCTCACCATAATTGTACGTGCAATGAGTATTATTTCATCTCTAGCAGAACAAAGATGTAGTAGTACCAACTTATTTCCATTAATGCAAATCCACAAAATTTACATTACACTAAACAGCTCATATGCAAGCCGTTTCATGAATTCAGCCTCATGTGGAATGGTAAAGTATCATCGTTTCAACAGTTTTAATACATGTGTCTTTGTAATGCTCAGTTCTTTTTTGGTACCAAAGCATTATATGGGGGGACAAATGAAATTTCTGCGTTCTCAACTTCTTCACAGATGTTAAACTGTTTTTTGCTGGTGAAAGTACAAGAAGCATTTCAATCAGTAATTGGTACAGGATCATCAGAGTGTAAGTTGACTCTGCACTGCATTAATTGACCACAAACACACTTCAACACATGGCACAAATCCCAAGCACTCAACCAGACCACTTTAGCAAGAGTACAATATACACATTCTGCCACTCACTAGCACTACACAAATGCCAGAGAAATAGCAAACTGAAGTACTGGAGGAGTACATATTTGAAATAGTGTGTGAAGTGCTCATGTAATTTTTGGATATATTTTAGTATCCAGCCAGCGCACTGACAATACCTGCATCTTCCACCTTTTTATAGGCATGTGCCTTCTTGGCATCCTCATCATCATCCATGATAAATCCTGCATGAGTGTTCCTGGCACTTCTTAATGGCTGGGACTGTTTATCGAGAGAGACAGAGGAAGAACCACCTTGCCGCTGCTTGCTGCTCCGTTCTGAGACTTTATCATACGGCTTGGACTTCTTTCTGAGATCCCTGAGGGCTAGAGCTTTCTCTTTGTTCCTATGAATTCTCTGTTTCTGCTCCTCGGTCAAGGAAGGATCATCTCGACTTTCTTCCTCTGCTGCAGCGGCTACATCGCCGCCGCCACCTGGTTCCATCGATTATTACGCTCCACCTTCTTTAACAAAACACACCCATCTCTCTCTTTAGAGACTCCAAAGTAGTTTTGAGTTGTTGAGGGATATGATAGCAGGAGTCTGGAGAATTTTTCAATGTTCCTCTTACTGGCTGTCTCTACAAAGAATAGCGGAATCTTACTCTATGGATAGTTTCTATAGGTAAAAGGACGTTAATGAGTTCTCTTCACGGCCATGAGAGCTCGAGCAACCAGACTTCTCATTGTAGTCTTGTTTTCAAGCAACTTCATATTCAGTATTTTACTCTACACCAACATGTCAGCAACCCAGACTCCCTGTGTATGTTCTGTAGCAACACCAGCACCTTGTGAGTTGGTTACATCTACCAGTGGGACCAACAAAGTGGAAAGAGGTCATCAGTATCTTTTGATGATTCTAATTTTATCAAGTCCTAAAACAAAGAATCGCAGGGATGCTATAAGACAGACATGGATGAAAAGATACGATAAATCCTTAAAGGTTCAAGTGAAGTTTTCAGTAGGTCTTGAAGGACTTCCCACGAAAGAAGTGGAGAACTTAAAGTCAGAAAATACTGCTCATGGAGACCTACTTCTACTTGAGAATGTCCTCGATTCTTATCACAACCTCACAAGGAAGGTGCTAGAGAGTATTGTTGTCCTTGATGACCATTACCTGTTCTCATACCTTATGAAATGTGACGACGATACCTTTGTAGTGTTGGATGTGGTTTTGAAGGAGTTGTCAGAGAGAAGCGCAGACAAGAGCTACTATTGGGGTTTCTTTGATGGACGAGCGCACGTCAAGAGGCGTGGCAAGTGGGCGGAAGCCTCCTGGTTCTTGAGTGACAGGTACTTACCTTATGCTCTCGGAGGTGGATATGTCTTATCCAAAGACCTCGTCAGGAAAATTGCCACTAACGCGGCCAACTTGGCTTTGTATAATAATGAAGACGTATCAGTAGGGGTGTGGCTTAGTCCATACAGAGCGGAGAGGCGCCATGATGTCAGGTTTAACACTGAGTTTGTCTCTAGAGGCTGTAGGAACCTTTATATTGTGTCCCATAAGCAGAGCACTGAAGAAATGGAGGCCAAGCAGCGACTTCTGGATAGAACAGGCAAGCAGTGTTCCCGTGAGTTTCAGACTCGCTTGTCTTATATTTATAACTGGACTGTGGAAACTACCAAATGCTGCATCAGAACAAGAGGCGTGCCATAGATCTGGTGCAATTGTTGTATAATTATTTTTATAATAAAATTATTATTAATAGCAAATTTTCTCACTCTAACAGCCAATATTTTAAATTAAGACTTAACTTGCTATTATTATAATTATTTCAGCCAAGAATGGCTGAACCATTGAAAATTATTATTGATCCAACTGGAAATTGAATGTCTATCGTGTGTGCATGCTCGAGAGCATTTCCCTTTCTGCATGTAATGTCTGAGTTATATGATAGATGTGGAGAATATGGAAGGTCAGGGGCAAACTTAATGAGGGGAATAGCAAATCAGTGAATTGCCTCTAGTTACAGATTGAATCTGATCCGTAATGCTCACTTTTTTATTCTCTATCCTTCCCACACTTAGCCTTAACTGATGAAAACTATTAAGGTGTGGGCAGGATGACATGTGCAGCACTAGTGTTGTCCAATTTGGTGTAAACAAACAAGTCAAGTCGTGATATTTGCATTAGTGATTATTTCTCACAGATGTGGTTGTGGTATTATTATTATTATTGCTTTGTTGTTGTTATTTTTGTTTTCAATAGTTATAGTGAGTTAGTATGATGTTTAGTTGAGAAATTGCTAATATTAATTGAACTGGAAAATAAACCATAACCTTTTTCCTCACTAACAGCAAATATCTTGAGAGAGCCATGAAGTTTTCAAGTGTTGCAGTGTAGAAGTCTGGCCAGGTGACATTTATATATCAGCAATTTCTTCTTCAGACATAGCTATAGGTGACTAGTTCAATTCTAATTGGACAGAAACAATTACACAAGCATTTTTAAAAAGTCAATCGTTTTATAATAAAAAGTAAACAAACACAAAACAATCATTTCATTAGAAATATTAAAAAAAATATATAGAAAACTATAAAATAAAAAAAAAGCTTTATAAAAGGTTTGTAAGTGTTCTGATTTACAAAACTCACTGACGAGGAGTTTGTGCTTTTGTGTCTTTAGATTCAGATTGTTCAGATGGAAATTTAATTCCAATTTTAGAAGTAGGATGAAGGAGAATGTATTTATCCACTTCAGGGTGCTGGAACGCCTTCTTTAGGGCAATGGCAGTATTGGCATCATCAGGTATTGGGTTATTCATTAACCCAATATACTGCATAGCAGCTGAAGGCCTCAAAGCACTGAGGAAACATTTTGCATCGTCAATATTAATATTGTTAAATGATATATCAAAGTCTACTGACAACATATCTTGTGAGTTATTAAATCTTAGTCTGCGACAATTATGCAGCAGTGCACAGTGACGAGGATATCGTTTTATTCCATCTGCCAACTCAGCAATATGTGAGCTGTTCATGTTGTTGTGAGAAAGATTAATGAAAGTAAACAAAATGGATGGTATGTTCTTGCTGGAGTCTTCTGCATTGTAGGCTAGATTCAGATTATTAAGTCTGGGGTGATTTAATAAGTTAAGAAAGACTTTGATGACTCCATTTGTACCAATAATGTTTCTGGATAAATTTAAGGTGTGAAGATGTTGGCAATGCTCCGTAACATAGTCAGACAATTCCATAGCACATTCTAAATTAATGGCATTGTCACTCAACTTCAATGCTCCTAAAATGTTACCAGTATATAATGTTGGTCCTAATCCATTCATTACTGGATAGATTATTCGATAGTCACAATGGAGGAATACAGGATTCTGCCAGTTGGGATGTACACTACTAGCTATTGACTTTTGAATGGTATGTAAACATTCACAACCATTAGCTCCGAGGTTATTTCTTGACAAATCTAGAAACGTAATATTGATGCAGCTGTTTATCAAATCACCCAATGCTCGAGCATCTTCTATTTTGATTTCATTGTTGGATAAATCAAGGCTCCAAAAATTAGGACAGTTTTTCAATACATCAGATAGTGCTTCTATGCCAATGCAACCTATGAAATTGTTGGAAAGGTCTAGTGTTTGTAGCTGACAATTGTTTTCCAAACCCTTTGCTAAAGTAACAGCTTCAGAGCTAGACATCTTAGTATCAGAGAGATCCAACTCTGTGAGATTTTTCATTGGAATTTTTTGAACAATCATGTTTGCACAGTCAGGATTAAGGCTTGTTGCACTTAATTTTACTAGTTTTGAATGTTCTAGTTTTCCAGCTATAGATAAAACACTTTCATACACCAAGCCATCTCCTGATAGATCAAATTCCTTAAGCTTTGCTGCTGCTTTGTTACTCAGACCTCTTACTAAAGTCTCCATCTTATAAGTGCCACTTCCTGTGAGTGTCAGTGAAGTAGTAGGAGTGGAATGGTCAGCATTGCTCGACATGACGTAGGCTAAAGCTGCAACATCAGCTACATTGTAACTGTCAAGGTGGCAGGTAAATAACTCTGAGGATATGAGTTTGCTAATATCAGGTCTTCGAGACTCATAGGCACATCTGTTTTTGAACCAACTGGAATAGTATAGTAGGCAACATTTATCAATTCCATCAAATATCAATTTGGCTCTATTAATCCCTTTAGAGAAGTCTATTAACCCAAAATAGAATTTCCACACTGTCAGCATGTGAACAGAACTAGAGTGCTCTTTTATTATTTCATTTTGTTTCTTTGTAGTAAGTGTAGATATATAATAAGCAGCTAAATATTCTTGTAGTGTCAAATGGAGAAAACTGTAGGAGTTTTGGAAGCCATGGAGGTAGGCTATAATATCTACAGTGGCTAAGCCAAGGGCTAGTGAATCGTCTGAACTGACTCCACCTTCTCTTATCACAACCTGGGAGTTTTTGGTCATTTTGAAGGCTAGTGAACAAAGCTTTCGAAAGTTCTTGTAGTTGTCTGGATCCAAGTAATCCAGTGATTTCAAATGGGCCATTTTAAGTCCACGTTTGGAAAGATGCCTAATCACAATAAGCCTCGTGAAAGTCTCGTAAATTTTGGCTAAGGTGTGAGGAATATCGTTAGGTTCACAGTCATAAATAAAACAAATGATGGCTAAATTGACAGGTAGATAGCACATGTCAGCCACTTGGGGGTGGGTTAACAGATATTCCTTTAGTTGAGTGTAGTGGTGTTTCACACTTAACCCGTCAGTACTATGGAAGGGAAAGCTGTCTATGTAGTCATTTACCTTGTCATTAGAAAACCCAAACACTTCTATTTCTTTCAAGAATAACTTGTTATCGATACTTCTATGGACAGCTGCAGGACGAGATGACATAATTACCATGGCATTAGGAAGATAGGATTTATCTAGTAATGCATGAATGAATGACACCAACTTATCATTACAATTGTTTTCATCAAACCCATCTAGCATCAGGCACAGTTTCTTCCCTTTAGTGTCCTCAAACCTTTTAACGAGACATCTTAATTCTTCTTTGGCTTTATAATAAGGTTGTAGTATACCCGATAAATCAGCATATTCTTGCTCAGAGTTAACTGCTCTCAAACTGATCAGAAATGCTAGTTCTGCTTCTCTGAGAACTTCCCCTTTAGCCCAATCTTTCACTATCTTATGAAATAGCGTTGTTTTACCACTTCCTGGACGTCCTATAACAAGTGTATTGGACCCACTCACAAACTCTCCAAATGCCTCACTGTATTCAATTCTTTCTTTAGTTGTCAGTTCCTCATCAGCATTTCCTGAGACGGAATAATCTGATTGGTAGGATTTATCACTAGGCTTCACAAGAGCCAAGTTAACAAAACTCTCTGCCACTACAGGAGGCCAATTAATGTCACTAACAACATCAGGCTCTCTTTGATATCGCTGGACCAGGAGGTCACGTTTCTCTTTCTCATACATATGAAGGCTTTGTTTGGAGCCTTCATCACTTGACACAACAGCAGTCATATTGACTGATGTGAAGTTCTCTAGCTTACTGGCTAAGACCTTTTTCTGAACAAATGGACCTGCCAACGCATTCCTTAATTCCTTCATGGTGGCTGGAACAGTCCCAATGTACTTGCCCGTTATCCATTTATGCAAAATTTTGTATAGCCTTGTGGCAAATTTACGACTGTCTCCACACTCTTCCCTAACTGCTTCAGGTAAACCTACAGATATAGCTATTTCCTCCCATAAATGAGCAACTTCATCTGCTAGGAATTTTGAAAGACGTAAAGCATCACCTTCTTTGAAGTGGTAGTCTTCCCGGGATTGTTCATCACCAGTTGCCAGTGGCTGGATGCAGTGTGGTGGTTGTCCTCTAGTTGCCATGATACCTACGTCAGTATAATTACCAAAATGTTAGCTAGCTAGTAAAATGTACTTGTTAGTCCTGACTTACTTTTACTCTCTCACTTGCCAGTGAAGGTCTTCTGCTTGATACAGATATTATATGTGGATATCTTCAGCTCCTCAAGTAAAGTAAAATTCTCTTACCGTACTTATCACAGAAATACACGCCCAAATCTCAATTATATTCACAGCTTTTTAATGAATTTCATAGAATCGTCAGGCCTAATTAGGAAGTTCTTGTTTTACATCATTATACAAAATTTATACTGAAGTTACTTAAGTGTTAAATACATTATACAGATATGAATGTGTGAGCATTCATCAACATTTAAACAGCATAATGATAGGCAGATTGGATGGAGAGAAAAAAAAAAGGAAAAAAAAAGCATCTCCAGAAGTGAAGTGCTAATAGAGACTACTCCACAAATAATTTTTTCCCCTTCAATTCAACAAATTTAGAAAGTACACAGGTGGAGCAGAGTATGTACTTCAAGAATAGATCAGACTAACTCTATTGTGCAATCATGAAAGCATCTAAAAGTGCATTTGGTGAAATTTAATTAAACATAATTTTGTAACAAACTGAATTAGTTTGAAGAGCAGTTAACCACTTGTTGCTACATTGGTCTAGTTGTCTTAGATTGAACTGCCATGCTTCCTAGCATACCATCACTCATTTGTGATGGACACAGTTGCAAAATTGGTTTCAGTGTGGTCGCCTCAAAATTTTCAAATTTTTTTGTTGTTGCTAAATTACGTATATACGCCAAAAACTACATGAAGCTGATCTGTTGCTAGTTGTATGAAAAATTGGAACAGCTACATTTTTTTCTTGCAAGTAAAAATAATTCAAATTCAGCAGAGATATATGACTTAAAGACTATAAAAAGTCATCTAATCATGCACTCACAAAAAAAAAAAAAATTGTGAGCAAAAATAATTAAAAAAATGTTTTTAAAATAGTTCATCTAGTGTTGAAGCAAATAGTTGTCCACAGGGAGAACTTGTTCTTGCTTCAGAGAGTCCCATATCCAATCAGATTTCACTAGCTTCACTGCACCACTGGCCTACACAACACAGTAGGGGCATTTCTTAGCACTTGTTAAAATACAACAACAATATAATTTGAGTATTGGGCTATACTTTACTTAATATCAAGTATCAAGTACAAAGTTAAGTGAAACATTATAATACTAAATTAAACTGATCAAGGGGGAATAACAACAACAACAAACAAAAACATTGAAAAAAAAAAAAAAGACTTCTGAATGGTACATGACCAGGTCTACCCTGGTATGGACAACTGAACTGAACATTACACTATCATCACACACACACACACACACACACTCAATAATCACGCATGTACGCATCTCACGTATTATTTTGTCATGTCGTAGCTGCGAGCCAACTGCGTTGTCTGGCTACGCATTCTTATGGTTACTCAGTGGTTTTAAATTATTCTTTGTGTATTGTTCACTTTTATCTGACTGTTATTATTGTAAGAAGCACTCTGGTCCTTTGAATTATCAAACTACAGATAACTAAGACCATTCCCACTGTTGAATTAGCCGACTGTGGAGAGGAAGCTCGTGAAAGTCATCCTTGCCCCCTTCAGTACAAAAATTCTTTTTTATGTGTTCAAAAATGAGTCCAACAAATTTCTATTTTACAACTACCACTAATCTCCCGCTTTGATCGAGTCATCTACTAAAAATACTCTCTAATTGCTAGACATTAGTATAGAGGAATACATACATTGTTGGCTACTGTAGAGCTAGCTCCATCTGTGATGCAATAGTTAGCGTCAGACTTCTGGTACTCCTCCAAAACTTCCCCATCGTAACTATACAGTAGTATAAAATAGAAGGAAAAAAAAAATTTCAGTTATATTTTCCCACCTTTTATGAATATAACCTTAAAATCAAGTACTGAAGAACATATTATATTATATAAAAAATTTGTTATTCTAAGTTATTAAAGTGATTGTTAATTTAGTCCACATGTACAAAGTTCAAAGTTCACATAAAAGCGTTACACCTCTATTCTCTCTGTAAAATGAAGTGATGGTTTTTACAACTGTTCCCCATCTTAGTGGTTAGGTAAAGGGTCTCACTCATAAGACTACTTCATTGCACAAACCAAAAAAATAAAAAGAGAGCATTCTGTTTCTCTCTTCCCCTTTTTTTATAGGTATAGGTCCAAAATTTCAAACATCGGAAATGGACCTTCTATTCTAAATAAAAATCACTTTGCTAGCCTGCCAAAGTTAAAGCTGCTGATCCAGTGTTTGGCTTCCTTACAAAATCTAGCCAATACAATCACTTACGCAGTGAAGAACTTTTTGATCTTGCTGAATTCGGACATTGACGGAGACACGTATATTTTTATTCCACTGAACAAGTCAAGCAAAGGCTGAAATATAAAACACGAGAGAACTGTGCGAATGAAACATGTTAATTGAACCAAGTGAGCACTGACTCTATTCCTGATATTTCAAATTAACACTCATCACTCATCTGCATCTAATTGAGTCATTGTGCGTACGTGCTATGTATGTGTGTGTGTGTGTGTGAATAAAATTCTCAAGTATAATGAAATTTTCAAAACACTTTAAAACCCAAACATTCACACATACTTACTGCTTACAGTACCTGTTTGATTTCAACTCCAACACATTTAGTTTTAGTTTCCAACAGATCCTACAAAATACATTTAAATTCGAACATACATACATAACCCATACACAGACACTTCACTTACGTCCTGTGGATGCAGGAATTCCTCTTTGTGTTTGGAGTTGGTTTGGTAACACTTGGGACCATACTTGCATACCAACTTCTTCTTTTTGCTGGGAGATGTCACTTTGTCTTCTCCATCACTCGCTCTCTTAGGAGTGCGTTTAAACGGACTCTTACCCGTCTCCTTAGATGGACTTTTGTCTTCAGTCTTAGCTGAAAAGCCAGAAATGTGTACATCACCATAATGGTTGGGACTGCTAGTTTATTTACAGTACAGCACATATTTACGGTTATTCCTTGTGTAACAAATAAATTGTGCAGCTAATTTCCAACAGAATAAAATAAAAATGTCACAAATAGCTAACATCAGGGTTTTATACAGGGGGGGGGGGGGGGGGGCTGGTCTTAAGATCCCCTCCTCCCCCATAATTTGTGTAGTAAGATTATAAAATCATGCATGTGACCAAAAAGTGTGACGTATATACACACGTCAAACAAAGTGTGAAAAAATAGGTGTGGTTAAATACACACAGTATCTCCACCCCCACTGAAAAAAATCCTGCGCGAAGCCCTGCATGTAATCCCAAGTAATATCGTATCTAACTAGACACGCCCTTTCTTTACCAGTGCTGCGTTTGCTAGGAGAAGCAAGATCTTCAGCAGCAGCAGGTGGCTTCCTCTTGGCAGGTCGCTTGGAAGTCTTGCTGGCCCCTTTAGTATCACTGTCCTCATCTTTATCCTCGGACGATACTCCCGGGACATCTGGCGAGTGAGATCAATTAGAGTGAATACTCTACTCTGTGTACTGATTGGCCATGCTTACCTAGAGTTTCCTTGGAAGTCTTGAAAAGAGTCTAAAATAATAAAGAAACAAACATACATATTAAAATAGCAGCTTCATGCCAACTAAAATTTAAATATACGTGCCAGGGTTTCATACAGGATTTTTGGCTTGGGGGGGGAAACTTTTGCATTTGGTAATTTACACCGAAGTATACTCAATACTTAAACAAATGTAATTGCTATATAATATTGTCTTATACATCAAAATTTTACACTTAAGCTAGGAGAGAGCACAATAAAAGCGTAATTAGGAGGGCAGGGGGGGGGGGGGCACTCACATAAATGTGTAAAGCATTAAATTTGTCAAATAAGAAAATGGCAAATTCATAAAATAAATTATAGATGAGAAGTGCAATCACACCCACTCACACATGTTGGTACTAACACATTAGTATAATAGTTCCCCCTCCCATGCATGTACAGCTGCTTACTCCTCCCACTTAAAATGCAGCTGCTCAGACTTCACTTTTTCCTATAATGTGCATAGTAGGCAGAAGATTTTGAAAACCAACTTTAGCTCTTAGCTGATCTTTACCAATGGATTTAAGAAAGTTTTTCTCCAGAAAGCGGCCTTTGGATAAATCAGAAGATGACAAGGATGAGGGTTCCTTACCCAAATCAATCGAACAAGAAGTACAAGGAGCAGAAGGACAAAGTACCACTCATTCTAAAACAAGCGACAGTTCGTCAAAAGCTGCCAAAAAATTAGTCTATAAGTCCCGCCTTAGCTACAAAAAGGATTGGGAGAAGATATACCCATGGGTGTATTGCAATGATCCCAAAGATGGAATGTTTTGTCGTGTATGCCAAAGTTTTGGGACAGCATCAGCAACAGCAAGAGGTGCTTGGACTGTGAGAGGAGTTACAGACTGGAACCATGCTACCGAGATGCTGAAACAGCACAATGACTCCAAAGGTCACAAGGATGGAGCGGTTTCTGCAAGGATGGCTGATCAGGCTAAAAGAACAGGATCTGTGGTTGACCTGCAGCTAGCAGCTTCAGCCAAGGAAGCTGAAGTACAGCGGCAAAAGAATCGTACTATTTTACTAACATTATTACGATCAATCTACTTTCTAACAAAGAGCCGCATTCCTCATACTACTACATTTGAAGATATAGTTGGGTTGCAAATTGCTAATGGGGATGATCTTTTGAAGCAACATGTTGAACAAGGGCCTTCAAATGCTCAGTATACATCCAAGTTCTCATCTGCTTCTTTGATAGAAGCAATTGACACTTGGATAGAAAGGAGGCTCCTTTTTAAGTTTGAAATCAAGTCCCTTTTTTTCAATATTGGCTGATGAATGTCAGGACGTGAGCACCCAAGAAGAGCTGTCCATTTGCTGCAGATGGGTAGTTGATGGACATTCTGAAGAACACTTCATGACCATCCTGCATATTCGATCATTGGATGCTGAAACCCTTACTGGTGCAATCACTTCTTACATAACATCACAAGGCGTGGATATCAAAAGGCTAATAGGTCAAGGATATGATGGAGCAGCTCCATTCTCTGGTAAGAATACCGGTGTTCAAAGGAGAATACGTACCTGTTCCGGCCATGCATTGTATATTCATTGCTCCTGTCATCACCTTCAACTTGCTAGCATTCAAGCTGCTGATAGTGTCCCACAAATTAAAAAATTCTTTGGAATGCTGTTAAGCTTGTGGAAGTTATTCTATTACTCCCCACAAAAAGCAGAGAAGTTGAAAGAGGTCCAATCTGTACTTAACCTTCCTGAGTTAAAAATTATAAAGCCTAGCAGTACACGTTGGCTCTCTCATGAGCGCTGTATTAAAGCAATTCGTAAAGAACTTCCTGCAATCATCTTAACTCTACAGGAACTTTATGAAAGAACTGGTGATGCTGAAGCATTTGGAATTCAATTCATTTTGGCAAGTTTTGAAGGTGTTGCAATAACCATTATCATGGGTGAGATCCTTAATTTGGTTGCCATTTTCAATTGTTTTATGCAGAGGAAGGCGACTGACTTTTCCAGATTAAAGGTTATCCTCGACTGTACATTAGATCAACTGAAAGTCCTTAAAGATGCTGGTGCAGATTGGTGTTCTGAGGTTGAATCGACTGTAAAGCGTCTTGAATCTGATTATGCGATCAATGTTTGTGCTTCTGTAGGTATAGCACGAAGAGGCAGTACCACAACAACTACCTCTCTTGAAGCTTTTCGGAAAGCAGTGTTGATTCCATATGTCGATAAGTTGACCGAAAACATCCAAAATCGTTTTTCTGATAAAGGTGTTTCAGTGATTATGGCAATGTCAGTTTTCAACCCTGCAAGTTTACCTCAAGCAGATGACCCTGCATTTCGTACTTATGGACAAGAAGAAATCACGCTATTAGCTTCTTTTTATGGAAAGGAAGCACATGTTGAATTTCAAAGTGAAAGTTTCCAGTTTCCCCCTGTTATTGATCAAGATGGACTTCTTTCGGAGTGGCCTGTATTTAGAAGAGCATTACTTCATGAAAGACAAATTTTCATGTCTTCAGAGAAGCTCACCAAGAGTCCTACTTTCCAGCAGGTATTCCAAGGAATTCAAAAGGCTGATGCATATGGTGGAATTTTCCCTGAAATGTTCAAGTTGATCAACATTATGCTGACATTGCCAGTCGGGACTGCCACGGTTGAGAGGTCATTCAGCCAAATGAAGATGATAAAAACCAGACTCCGCAATCGTCTAAACGACACCAATCTAAAGAGACTCATGCGAATAGCAATTGAAGGTCCAGAACTGAAGTTTGTTGACTTTGACCAAATTCTTGATGTATTTACTGAAAAGAACAGGCGTATAAGTTTATGAAGTAACTTTTTTAATTTATGTATGAGTTTATGAAGTTACCTTTTTAATTTACTGTATGAGTTTCTTTAAATTAATTAATTTCTACTCAAATCCTTGGGGGGGGGAAACTTGACCTTGGGGGGGGAAATCCCAGTTTCCCCCCCCTCTGTATGAAACCCTGGTAAAGGGATTTCAGTGCCATAGTAACAACTCTCTGCAACTGCTTGGAAGGAAAAAAACAACATCTAACTGTAGTGCAGGGCCGTAGTCGGCTAAACTGAACAGGTAAGGCCAGGAAGTGGGTGTGACTTACTAGTTAACAGGAAGTGGGTGTGGTCTATCCCAACGAGATATGTGGTTATAATTATAATATTATGAATCAGAAAAAAAAGTGAATGAATGAATTATATTACGTGAATGTTCCAGTTATTATAGCCTCTAACAAGCTAAAAATGCAACATTAAAGTAAAAGTCTTCAATTAACATTATTGTTTGAACTTACAAAAGTAGAGTCATCTCCTGGAGTAAGATTAATTAGCTTTTGCTTCAAGGCAGTAAGGCAAAGATGACAATGAACACAATCTTCTGCCTCATTGTAGTGAATCCACCTCCAAGAACCAAACCAGGTAGCTTGGAACGCTCGCTTTACCACAGTTTTTTCTCTCCATATTTGGTTTCTCTGGAAGTCCACTCAGAAGGCTACGACTTGAATCATGCACTACAAGTGCTAATTTTTTAGCAACCGGGAGATCGTGAACCACGCGCAACCAGTTACAATAAACGACCTCTACTAATTTAATAATAATAGTATTTTTATGTAACGATCTTTACCTTTGACGAAAAAAGGTGCGACCAAAGTCGTACTGGTCGTACTATCGACTACGGCCCTGTCTAAGTGCACAGTGTAACCCTTTCCATTCTCAGTTAGCATCAGAGAATCTAAAGTCCCTAAACTAACAGAATTACCTGAATAAACTTCGAAAGCAGTGGCAAAGAAGCGCAGCTTGACAAGGTGAAACAAAGTTGCGTCTGCAGCAGGATTCTCCGCGCTCGTTAATTGAAAAATACTGAAACTGTGAACGCTTTACCTAACTTACGTAATTAGAAGCGCGGGCGAAAACAGAGGTCTCGCGTACCCCATAAACAGATAAATAAATAAATATAGCGAAATCTCGATTGAGTTACCCCTGATAGTGTCTCGCTCGCTTCGCTCGCTCGCCAATAACATATACCCGATTTTGCATTATCCACCCCTAATACTGTCTAGCTCGCTTCGCTCGCTCGCCAACAAATATCTCCCATTTTCAACTGTATTACACCTAAGAGTGTCTCGCTGGCTCCGCTCGCTCGCCAAATAGCCTCCTGACAGTGTTTTTCAAGCTAAATTATCTTACAAGCAAAAGTCTCAAGGTTTTTATATATGTCTTATAGCCCGTTACCCGAGCGACCGCGCTTGTCGTTAAGAACTATAAATCTGATACAGTCTGGTATGCCCGTAAGAAAATGTATTAGCGGGGAAAAGTCTGATATAGTTCTTAGCAACCATAATTATGGTAGAAGGCAGATCAAAGCAAAATGGAATAATGAAGAGTTTGGGTACTTTAATACAATTACTAAGATAGCTAACGCTATACTTTGCTCGTTGTTTATGTTCTGGCTATTAAACCAAAATCATTAGGTTTGTATTTCGATTTATAAATCCTTGCCACTCGGGCTGCGCCCTCGTGTCTCCGAAGTTTATAAATCGCATACAAACCTCAATTTTGGTTTATAACTATAACATAAGCATCTCTTACAATAATCCAGTAATTACATACCCTTTGTGCTTCGGGATCTATTTGAACGGAATCTGCCAAACGGACGAGTCCAGATTCGTAGCACGGATGTAAAGCAGTACCACTCTTACGACTCCATCGAACAAGCGCAAAAGAAAGATCGGTCTTGTCCAAAGGAACTCCAATTTCCTCAGAAAGATGTGAAAGAGCGGCTGTTCGATCTGCCGCATTCAGATTTGCTAGAATAAGCGATCCAGACAGCCATTTTGGCATGCTACCTTCGCGGGAAAGATGAGATATCTTTCGCAGCCTGACGGATTGAATAGCAGTAATCAACTCTTCAGATGTAGAATGAAGAGATATTTCCGGATAATCATCCCATTTAGTTCCAGATATAGGTGAAAGAGGTACTCTTTCTGGTAAAACTTCCTTTGGCGTTTCTTTCAACAAGCATTTTTCTCCTCGCTCAAGAAATACTGTAGTACTGTAGCCGTCCAAAAGGTTGACCGATTGTCCCAGTCGGATACTAAAAGTCTCCATCGCTAAACGGCTGCAATGTCATTTATTTTCTTGTTTTTATAGATGAAGGGGAGGATGCTCAGTAAAGAATGCGCATAACATAAGCAATGATGTTAATTAACCCAAGCGCATTCATACAAATAAAGGAACCAAATGTGATAAGGCTGTCCATCCCTAGGGTAAAAAACATAATCGAACCAGCTAAGTGTACTTGCTTGTTGTTGTTTCTTTAATACGATTTTTTCTCTGAATTTTCATTCAAGCGCTTGCGGTATTTATTTCACTGCTAATACAATAATTCCTCCACTTTGTTCTTTCACTCTTTCCCCTCTTATTGGGAGATGAAGAATCAATAGAAAAAAGTTGCCTGTAGCTGAGTCCTGATATTCTCCTTAGCATGATAATACAATCCAAAAAGTGCTGAAATTGCTGGTACAGCAAGAAATTTTCTAACTTACTGTATGATACCAACACTGATATGACCGGAATTTTGCAGATGATCTTAATTGAGAACGAATTTGAGTTCTTGTTCACAATTATTTGCTGGTCGAATTTGAACCTGACCATCCAAAAATTACGGTTACTGTATACTAACTTGGACACCACACAGGAAAGTTTGAAACCACTATCAGATTGATTGTGATTCTGATGCAAATGATGAACAAGTCTCACTCTAATAATGAAAAATTGGCTTCATGTACTATACCTTAAATAGTAATTGGTAGCTAATTGTCATTATAATTACAAAAAAAACAACAATCATAATTACCAATTACTTTGTTGTTGTTTTTTAAGTTAAATTGCTATTACAATGAAGCACCAAAGGTGCAAACCCTCAGCACTACTATAAACTAGCTAGCTATTACAAAATCATGTCAGTACAAAATCATCTAGGTACAAAAGAATATTATTGACTATCCTTATCAGGTACTAATATAGCTGGAGCAATGAAAACGGTTAACTTTCCTTGCAGGAACACAAGACTGTGGGCAGCAAGAAATTAATTGTTCACGTGATTACAACATGATGATGGGGCATTACCCACAAAGGCTAGTACCTATGCAGAGCTGATAGCTTTGCTTTTTCTTAAAAACCAGTCCAAAATTAAAAAAGTAGCACCATAAAAGATCTTAAGTTCTGAGTAAGTTCATTACCTAAATCAAAGGTTATTTGTCAGTAATCCCCAAAATCAGAACGTGACAGACTGACAAACAGACAGATAGCTGCTAATAAAAGTTGCATTCGCAAAACCATTTAGTAAGCTGCATTTATGTTTGCTGTTTAAACAAATAATTTCTGGTGTTAGCTGATTTGGTTGAGGCAGATCTAGCTAGCAAGCACTCATTGATGATCTCCATGTGATATTTAAGCAGAATTATTCCATGTCATCAAAAATAAAAAATAAATTGTCAGAGTCACAAGGAAGCACACAGTATTGTCCAATTTGGTATAACATTTAGGCACTGGCGTGCAGTGTTGCTGTAATCATAATTATTTATAATTGTACACAATGATTACATACTTCAAGGTAATTGTAATTAACCGTCGGTGAATATGGGCGTGGGGGTTACAGTAGTCGTTTGGTCTGTAGTAGCTTGAAGATGACCCCTTACCATTGTAACGTAGTGTTTTTATTGCATTCTCTTACATCACATACATACACATAAACTTTCCCTCTCCTTCCCTCAATCAATAGACTTTAGAACAACTACTCTATCTACACCAGAAGTCTTATAACTACAACCACATGTGTGCTGTTGAAATGTCTGTGAAAATTGTATCCAATCACTAGGTCACAGCTGGAAATTCCAGTTTCTAATCCATAGCCTCTTCTCACCAGGAAGAATACAAAACAGGATTTTCCTGCTGCAACCTCAGTAGTTAACTTAAAAAACTAGCAGCTGACCCACAGGAAGTTCTAACAGACTAAAGTGGAATTCAGAGTATACAGTTAAAAAAATTGATTGATATCTTAATTTAATGTAGCAATAGTTATTAGTCACATTGTTCTCAAATTTACTTTGTGGTTTGTAGTTTGTTCCAGAATTAGAGTTTACTGCACAGTAAACTTTGCAGTAAATTTACAGTAAACTTTGGTAAAAAAGGCCTAGCAAGCAGTGGGTGCTTCCCACTGCTGTTCCTCAAAACCATTAAAGTCAACTGTGGTCTACCTGTTTTGATAAAGTAGGAGTACTCTGTCTCCTACTTGTTGAATTAAGTGCTGCTTTAGGTACTATCTATCTCTTTCCTTCCCCTCTCATTTGTCAATAATTTACAATTATTACAAAATCATGTCAGTACAAAAGAATATTATTGACTATCCTTATCAGGTACTAATATAACTTGAGCAATGAAAACGGTTAACTTTCCTTGCAGGAACACAAGACTGCGGGCAGCAAGAAATTAATTGTTCACGTGATTACAACGTGAATATGGGGGCATTACGCTATTACCTATGCAGAGCTGATAGCTTTGCTTTTTCTCAAAAACCAGTCCAAAATTTAAAAAGTAGCACCATAAAAGATCTTAGTTCTCAGTAAGTTCATACCTAAATCAAAGGTTAATTGTCAGTAATTCCCAAAATCAGAGCGTGACAGACTGACAAACAGACAAATAGACAGACCAAACGACTACTGTAACCCCCACGCCCATACGCACCGACGGTTAATTACATTTACCTTGAAGTATGTAATCATTGTGTACAATTATAAATAATTATGATTACAGCAAAACTGCAGGCCAGTGCCTAAATGTTATACCAAATTGGACAATACTGTGTGCTTCCTTGTGACCCTGACAATTTTTTTTTATCTTTGATGACATGGAATAATTCTGCTTAAATAATCACATGGAGATCATCAATGAGTGCTTGCTAGCTAGATCTGCCTCAACCAAATCAGCTATCAGTAGACTTTATAACAACCTCATATCTTCTACTCTATCTACACCAGAAGTCTTATAACTACAACCACATGTGTGCTGTTGAAATATCTGTGAAAATTTTATCCAATCACTAGGTCACAGCTGGAAATTCCAGTTTCTAATCCATAGCCTCTTCTCACCAGGCAGAATACAAAACAGGATTTTCCTGCTGCAACCTCAGTAGTTAACTTAAAAAACTAGCAGCTGACCCACAGGAAGTTCTAACAGACTAAAGTGTAATTCAGAGTATACAGTTAAAAAAATTGATTGATATCTTAATTTAATGTAGCAATAGTTATTAGTCACATTGTTCTCAAATTTACTTTGTGGTTTGTAGTTTGTTCCAGAATTAGAGTTTACTACACAGTAAACTTTGCAGTAAATTTACAGTAAACTTTGGTAAAAAAGGCCTAGCAAGCAGTGGGTGCTTCCCACTGCTGTTCCTCAAAACCACTAAAGTCAACTGTGGTCTACCTGTTTTGATAAAGTAGGAGTACTCTGTCTCCTACTTGTTGAATTAAGTGCTGCTTTAGGTACTATCTATCTCTTTCCTTCCCCTCTCATTTGTCAATAATTTACAATTATTACAAAATCATGTCAGTACAAAAGAATATTATTGACTATCCTTATCAGGTACTAATATAACTTGAGCAATGAAAACGGTTAACTTTCCTTGCAGGAACACAAGACTGCGGGCAGCAAGAAATTAATTGTTCACGTGATTACAACGTGAATATGGGGGCATTACGCTATTACCTATGCAGAGCTGATAGCCTTGCTTTTTCTCAAAAACCAGTCCAAAATTTAAAAAGTAGCACCATAAAAGATCTTAGTTCTCAGTAAGTTCATACCTAAATCAAAGGTTAATTGTCAGTAATTCCCAAAATCAGAGCGTGACAGACTGACAAACAGACAAATAGACAGACCAAACGACTACTGTAACCCCCACGCCCATACGCACCGACGGTTAATTACATTTACCTTGAAGTATGTAATCATTGTGTACAATTATAAATAATTATGATTACAGCAACACTGCAGGCCAGTGCCTAAATGTTATACCAAGTTGGACAATACTGTGTGCTTCCTTGTGACCCTGACAATTTTTTTTTATCTTTGATGACATGGAATAATTCTGCTTAAATAATCACATGGAGATCATCAATGAGTGCTTGCTAGCTAGATCGGCCTCAACCAAATCAGCTATCAGTAGACTTTATAACAACCTCATATCTTCTACTCTATCTACACCAGAAGTCTTATAACTACAACCACATGTGTGCTGTTGAAATATCTGTGAAAATTTTATCCAATCACTAGGTCACAGCTGGAAATTCCAGTTTCTAATCCATAGCCTCTTCTCACCAGGCAGAATACAAAACAGGATTTTCCTGCTGCAACCTCAGTAGTTAACTTAAAAAACATGCAGCTGACCCACAGGAAGTTCTAACAGACTAAAGTGTAATTCAGAGTATACAGTGATTGATATCTTAATTTAATGTAGCAATAGTTATTAATCACATTGTTCTCAAATTTACTTTTCTTAGAGACTGCATCAAGCACAAACAGTGCAATTATAATGGTCACTGCTTGCAGGCCTATGATTTACTGAAGTGTACATCTGTAGTGTGCTTGAGAGGAAACTATGTAGTAACCTCTTATTCTGGAACAAAAATTACACTGGGATTGGTAAAACAGGAGTAAAACACAGCAAGTTGTACATGTGGTTTGTAGTTTGTTCCAGAATTAGAGTTTACTGCACAGTAAACTTTGCAGTAAATTTACAGTAAACTTTGGTAAAAAAAAAAGCCTAGCAAGCACTGTGGTCTACCTGTTTTGATAAAGTAGGAGTATGTACTCTGTCTCCTACTTGTTGAATTAAGTGCTGCTTTAGGTACTATCTATCTCTTTCCTTCCCCTCTCATTTGTCAATAATAAACCCAGTTCACTATGGATTCAATTATAGATTTCACTACATTCAACAGTAACTACTTTGTTGTTGCAGTTGAAACAGACACCAACAGATAGCTCTTATTGGCGAGCGAGCGTAGCGAGCGAGACACTTACAGGGGTAACACAATCGAAAATCGGGGATGTTTATTTATTGGCGAGCGAGCGTAGCGAGCGAGACACTTACAGGGGTAAAAATGAAAAAATCGGGGATGTTTATTGGCGAGCGAGCGTAGCGAGCGAGACAGTATTAGGGGTGGATAATGCAAAATCGGGTATATGTTATAGGTATATATGTATGTGGGATGGTACGTATGCCATTTAAACGCTCGCGCGTGGAACGTTTTTCTCCAAAAAACACGGCTTTTTAGGCTTGACCCCAGTTTATTCTGAAACTACAGCATTAAGCAAGCCTTACTTTATACTTAAGCTCCAAAGTGTGAGAAAATTCCTGCGAAAATGCTTTCTTTTCAAGAAACAAAGTTGATTCGACCGGTTACTATGGCAGTGAAGACCCTTTTCCAGACTTAATTTCAAAACTTCGCCGTTTTATGGGGGGGATACGGAGTGCCGGTTGTTGGTTGTCAAGAGCTGTTGGTAGTCAGAATGCCGCAGTATTAATGCTAAGGAAGCTACTATACTTCTCGAGGGAAGCTGAGGTGTGTAGTAATTCCATATTTGTTAGCTAAATATGCAAAATAACTCTGGCCTTTCTTTTTTGTAGCTAAGAGCTTGTCAACAGTGACTGGTAAATTCAAATAGTCAGATTGGCTCAAATTTGGTACTACAAAAGTTACCACTGCTCAAGGAAATGAGGTAGGAAAATAATTTTGTATTTGTGTGCTAAAATCTATTGTTTTTGTTTTTGTAGGTGAGAGCTTGTTGTCAAGGATTCAAGGTAATTCAGATGGTCAAAGTAACTTCAATCAGAAGTTATCAATACTCAAGAATGATGTAAGTAGTAATTCCATATTTGTTGGCTAAAATTACAAATAATAACACCGGTTTATTTTGTTATCGTAGCTGAGGAACAAGAGTTATTGGTGATTGAGATTATCAGAATGGTTGATGTTTGACACTACAGAAGTTACCATTAATCAGGTAAGAGAGTGATTTTGTATTTGTTTGCTGGAATAAAAGGTCATAACTGCTATTATAGTGTTTGCATGAACTAAGCTAAAACATAATAACAATACTTAGTTTTATGTTACCTAACATCAGGCTCGCTCGCCATTTGTGCTCAAGCACACCACTAGTTTATTTGTATATATGTTTGGACGTACGTATGTCATTTTGTACTTTGACCCTCGCGTTTTTGTGTTAGTTATGTGGTCGACCCCGTCCCAAATTGCACTAAACAAAATCCTCTGGTTTATCGATCAGTACCCGTATCACCCTAGAAATTGAATTGTTTTACCGTTTTGAATTTTTTGTGGGTGCAGTTAAAACTTGAAAACTTAAGGGACTTCCATTTCTATTCGAGTTTGTGGCGGTGGTAAGTCAATGCGCTCTTTGTCATGGTTATAAGCCGTGCGCAACAGTATTTACTTGAAAATACATTGTCCACTAGGCTACCGCTAAGGTAAGTCTGTGTAGGTGCATGTCCAGTTGTGTCAAAACTTTGTGTGTTACAACCACTACTTAAAGAATATCACAAAGAAAACGTTTAAATAACGTGTATTGTTTTGTTGTTGTTTTTTTCCCTTCAATTCAAGCAGTTGCAGAGAGTTGTTACTATGGCACTGAAATCCCTTTACCGTGTATGCGAAATTTAAAAACTGGACCTTATTTTCAGTAGCTTCAGTGTTAGAAGTCAAGATCATTCATATAAAAATAGTATAGTCTTTAGGCTCGCTCGCCAATTGTGCTTAAGCACATCACTAGTTTATTTGTATATATGTATGGACGTATGTATGTCATTTTGTACTTTGACCCTCACGTTTTTGTGTTAGTTATGTGGGCGACCCCGTCCCAAATTGCACTAAACAGAGTCCTCTGGTGATCGATCAGTACCCGTATCACCCTAGAAATTGAATTGTTTACCGTTTTGAATTCTTTTGCGGGTGCAGTTAAAACTTGAAAACTTAAGGGACTTCCATTTCTATTCGAGTTAGTGGCGGTGGTAAGTCAATCCGCTCTTTGTCATGGTTATAAGCCGTGCCAACAGTATTTACTTGAAAATACATTGTCCACTAGACTACTGGAAGGTAAGTCTGTGTAGGTGCATGTCCAGTTGTGTCAAAGCATTGTGTGTTACAACCACTACTTAGCTAAAGAATATCACAAAGAAAACTTTTAAATAACTTGTATTGTTCTGTTGTTGTTGTTTTTTCCTTCAATTCAAGCAGTTGCAGAGAGTTGTTACTATGGCACTGAAATACCTTTACCCTGTATGCTAAATTAAAAAAATGGACCTTATTTTCAGTAGCTTCAGTGTTAGAAGTCAATAAAAATAGTATAGTCTTTAGGCTCGCTCGCCATTTGTGCTCAAGCACACCACTAGTAAACCAAGTTTTTCAAGAAAAAAGACCGACCAGGAACGGAGAAACAACGGTACAAACCGTGAGGCTATTCAGCGAAATTCAGGGGCGACCGTTGCAGTTACGAAGTCGATAATTTTTTCCCGCGGTAACCTAGGGGCTTCCCCACAACATTACAACGCCGTAGTATTTGTTTTCCATTTTAAAAAAATATTTTTATTCAGCGAGCGAGCGAGCGAAGCGAGCGTAGCTGACTCTCAGTCCTGTTCAATTGAGATTTCATATATATATATATATATATAGCAGCTTTGATATTTTTTCTTGAATATTTCCGCATCACGCGAGCGTTCTGTATTCTCCCATATTGTACGGTTTATATTGTACGGTACACTACGCATGCGCGTAGCGAGTAAAATCAATGAAAATTGAATTGTAACCGGTTGAGAAAAAATATCAAGGCAGCAATAAATCACTTATCACACTCGTCGTACAATATGGGAATGATATTTTACTCTCACGCCACATTTTCACTCGCCTTTGGCTCGTGAAAATATTTTGCGTGCTCGTAAAATATTTTCCCATATTGTACTCTGACTCGTGCTATAAGTATTATATATATGTGAGTGGGTCTAAGAAAAGGGACCTTATGGAGCAAACCAAAAAAATTGAGTTTTTTATGCTAATAAAAAGCTACCATTTATCTCAACTTAGTGCTAAAATACTGGAGGGTAAAACCTTCGACGTGCAGAGAAACTGGCAGTTGAACTGGGCAGTATTCAGCAAAGCAATTGAACTCACCCGCTTCTGGCACTTTACCATAGTACCAGGGTTATTCAATAGGTAGCACCTAGGTGCACGGGTGCTAAGGAAGGTGCTCTGCAATCGAACAAATATGAGACCGCGAAAAACCGCAAATAAATCCAATCCCCATCACCGCACCAACGTGGCTATTTTCAAAATGGCTAGTTCAGATGAGGAGAATGAAGATACTGTGTCAAGAAGCTCCACCAACTCTGGAAACCTCAAATTTTCTGAGGAGGCTGTATCCATCCTAGAGCAATTATATTCTAGCGGTATGAACGGCTGGGGTGCAGACCATTCCCAAGTCATCGGTGTTGCTGTAAATAGCACAGGCCTGACACTATCACAAGTCAAGGTTTGTGTGGTTTATTTTTCCATATAAACACAGGATTTGTAAAATAACTAATTGCAAGTTTCTGGCACTATTACACTAAAAAGAATTACCAGTCTGAATGGCAGTACTCTAGGGAAAGTAATAAAAGGTCTTGAACCCGTCCTGAGCTTAAATTTAGGGAAAGTAATAATAGGTCTTGAACCCGTCCTGCACTTAAATTTAGGGAAAGTAATAATAGGTCTTGAACCTGTCCTGCACTTAAATTTAGGGAAAGTAATAATAGGTCTTGAACCTGTCCTGCACTTAAATTTATGGAAAGTAATAATAGGTCTTGAACCCGTCCTGCGCTTAAATTTAGGGAAAGTAATAAAAGGTCTTGAACCCGTCCTGCACTTAAATTTAGGGAAAGTAATAATAGGTCTTGAACCCGTCCTGCACTTAAATTTAGGGAAAGTAATAATAGGTCTTGAACCTGTCCTGCACTTAAATTTAGGGAAAGTAATAATAGGTCTTGAACCCGTCCTGCACTTAAATTTAGGGAAAGTAATAATAGGTCTTGAACCCGTCCTGCACTTAAATTTAGGGAAAGTAATAATAGGTCTTGAACCCGTCTTGCGCTTAAATTTAGGGAAAGTAATAATAGGTCTTGAACCTGTCCTGCGCTTAAATTTAGGGAAAGTAATAATAGGTCTTGAACCCGTCCTGCACTTAAATTTAGGGAAAGTAATAATAGGTCTTGAACCCGTCCTGCGCTTAAATTTAGGGAAAGTTAAGGTCTTGAACCTGTCTGCACTTAAATTTAGGGAAAGTAATAATAGGTCTTGAACCCGTCCTGCGCTTAAATTTAGGGAAAGTAATAATGGGTCTTGAAAGTAAATTTAATGGGTGCACTTAAATTTAGGGAAAGTAATAATAGGTCTTGAACCCGTCCTGCACTTAAATTTAGGGAAAGTAATAATAGGTCTTGAACCCGTCCTGCACTTAAATTTAGGGAAAGTAATAATAGGTCTTGAACCCGTCCTGCGCTTAAATTTAGGGAAAGTAATAATAGGTCTTGAACCTGTCCTGCACTTAAATTTAGGGAAAGTAATAAATGGTCTTGAACCCGTCCTGCACTTAAATTTAGGGAAAGTAATAATAGGTCTTGAACCCGTCCTGCGCTTAAATTTAGGGAAAGTAATAATGGGTCTTGAACCCGTCCTGCACTTAAATTAAGGGAAAGTAATAATAGGTCTTGAACCTGTCCTGCGCTTAAATTTAGGGAAAGTAATAATAGGTCTTGAACCTGTCCTGCACTTAAATTTAGGGGAAGTAATAATGGGTCTTGAACCCGTCCTGCACTTAAATTTAGGGAAAGTTATAATAGGTCTTGAACCCGTCCTGCACTTAAATTTAGGGAAAGTTATAATGGGTCTTGAACCCGTCCTGCGCTTAAATTTAGGGAAAGTAATAATGGGTCTTGAACCCGTCCTGCACTTAAATTTAGGGAAAGTAATAATAGGTCTTGAACCCGTCCTGCACTTAAATTTAGGGAAAGTAATAATGGGTCTTGAACCTGTCCTGCACTTAAATTTAGGGAAAGTAATAATAGGTCTTGAACCTGTCCTGCACTTAAATCAAGGGAAAGTAATAAAAGGTCTTGAACCCGTCTGCGCTTAAATTTAGGGAAAGTAATAATAGGTCTTGAACCCGTCCTGCACTTAAATTTAGGGAAAGTAATAATAGGTCTTGAACCCGTCCTGCACTTAAATTTAGGGAAAGTAATAATAGGTCTTGAACCCGTCCTGCACTTAAATTTAGGGAAAGTAATAATAGGTCTTGAACCGTCCTGCACTTAAATTTAGGGAAAGTAATAAAGGTCTTGAACCCGTCCTGCACTTAAATTTAGGGAAAGTAATAATAGGTCTTGAACCCGTCCTGCGCTTAAATTTAGGGAAAGTAATAATGGGTCTTGAACCCGTCCTGCACTTAAATTTAGGGAAAGTAATAATAGGTCTTGAACCCGTCCTGCGCTTAAATTTAGGGAAAGTAATAATAGGTCTTGAACCGTCCTGCACTTAAATTTAGGGAAAGTAATAATGGGTCTTGAACCCGTCCTGCACTTAAATTTAGGGAAAGTAATAATAGGTCTTGAACCCGTCCTGCACTTAAATTTAGGGAAAGTAATAATGGGTCTTGAACCCGTCCTGCGCTTAAATTTAGGGAAAGTAATAATAGGTCTTGAACCCGTCCTGCACTTAAATTTAGGGAAAGTAATAATGGGTCTTGAACCCGTCCTGCACTTAAATTTAGGGAAAGTAATAATAGGTCTTGAACCTGTCCTGCACTTAAATTTAGGGAAAGTAATAATAGGTCTTGAACCCGTCCTGCACTTAAATTTAGGGAAAGTAATAATAGGTCTTGAACCCGTCCTGCACTTAAATTTAGGGAAAGTAATAATATTGTAGGTCTTGAACCCGTCCTGCACTTAAATTTAGGGAAAGTAATAATGGGTCTTGAACCCGTACTGCGCTTAAATTTAGGGAAAGTAATAATAGGTCTTGAACCCGTCCTGCACTTAAATTTAGGGAAAGTAATAATAGGTCTTGAACCTGTCTTGCGCTTAAATTTAGGGAAAGTAATAATAGGTCTTGAACCTGTCCTGCACTTAAATTTAGGGAAAGTAATAATAGGTCTTGAACCCGTCCTGCACTTAAATTTAGGGAAAGTAATAATATTGTAGGTCTTGAACCCGTCCTGCACTTAAATTTAGGGAAAGTAATAATATTGTAGGTCTTGAACCCGTCCTGCACTTAAATTTAGCGGTGTGTAGCAATTAGAATGAATGCTGTGCATGTACTGATCAAATTAGTCACTAATGACTGATTCCTGGGCTTGATTAGAGACTCGTGCATACAGAGACAATGGAATTAGTGTGTCTGGTGAAAAACATCACTAAGCTTTATTTCATTCGAATCTTAAATGCCATCTGAAAATCATTAGTGATGCTATTGGTGATATTTTTAGAGCGATTTAAATGTCACTTTTCTACGCTCTAATTAGGACCAATATGGTATCCAGTTTATGATGATTGACCCGTGTGTTCTATGATGCATTATCCTATGTGTTTCATGATCAGTATCCTGTGTGTATCATGATACATTATCCTGTGTTTCCTGTATGGTTGATTCATTATCCTGTGTGTTTCATGATGTGATGCATTATCCTGTGTATCCTGTGTGTATCATGATACATTATCCTGTGTGTGTTTCATGATGTGATGCATTATCCTGTGTATCCTGTGTGTTTCATGATTCATTATCCTGTGTTTCATGAATTGATGCATTCTCCTGTGCGTTTCATGATGCATTATCCTGTGTGTACCATGGTTCATTATCCTGTGTTTATGTGTTATCTTGTGTGTATTGATGATAAATCATTTGTTTCACGATCCATTATCCTGTGTGTTTCATGATCCATTATCTTATGTTTCGTGATCCATTATCCTGTGTGTTTCATGATCCATTATCCTGTGTGTTTCATGATCTATTATCCTGTGTGTTTCATGATCCATTATCCTGTGTGTTTCATGATGCATTATCCTGTGTGTACCATGGTTCATTATCCTGTGTTTATGTGTTATCTTGTGTGTATTGATGATAAATCATTTGTTTCACGATCCATTATCCTTGCGTATCATGATCCATTATCATGTGTGTTTCATGATCCATTATCCTGTGTGTTTCATGATCCATTATCCTGTGTGTTTCATGATCCATTATCCTGTGTGTTTCGTGATCCACTATCCTGTGTGTTTCGTGATCCATTATCTTGTATTTTGTGATCCATTATCCTGTGATTCATAATGTATTATCCGGTGTGTTTCATGATTCATTATCCTTGCGTATCATGATCCATTATCCTGTGTGTTTCGTGATCCATTATCCTATGTGTTTCATAATTCATTATCCTGTCTGTTTCATGATCCATTATCCTGTGTGTTTCGTGATGCATTATCCTGTGTGTTTCATGATCCATTATCCTGTGTGTTTCATGATCCATTATTCTGTGTGTTTTGTGATCCATTATCTTATGTTTCATGATCCATTATCCGGTGCGTTTCATGATCCATTATCCGGTGCGTTTCATGATCCATTATCCTGTGCGTTTCATGATCCATTATCCTGTGTGTTTCATGATCCATTATCCTGTGTGTTTCATGATGCATTATCCTTGAGTATCATGATCCATTATCCTGTGTGTTTCATGATCCATTATCCTGTGTGTTTCATGATCCATTATCCTGTGTGTTTCATGATCCATTATCCTGTGTGTTTCATGATCCATTATCCTGTGTGTTTCATGATCCATTATCCTGTGTGTTTCATGATCCATTATCCTGTGTGTTTCATGATCCATTATCCTGTTTGTTTCATGATCCATTATTCTGTGTGTTTCGTGATCCATTATCTTATGTTTCATGATCCATTATCCGGTGCGTTTCATGATCCATTATCCGGTGCGTTTCATGATCCATTATCCTGTGCGTTTCATGATCCATTATCCTGTGTGTTTCATGACGCATTATTTTGTGTGTTTCGTGATCCATTATCTTATGTTTCGTGATCCATTATCCTGTGTGTTTCATGATCTATTATCCTGTGTGTTTCATGATCCATTATCCTGTGTGTTTCATGATCCATTATCCTGTGTGTTTCATGATCCATTATCCTATGTGTTTCATGATCCATTATCCTGTGTGTTTCGTGATCCATTATCTTGTATTTTGTGATCCATTATCCTGTGATTCATAATGTATTATCCGGTGTGTTTCATGATTCATTATCCTTGCGTATCATGATCCATTATCATGTGTGTTTCATGATCCATTATCCTGTGTGTTTCATGATCCATTATCCTGTGTGTTTAATGATCCATTATCCTGTGTGTTTCATGATCCATTATCCTGTGTGTTTCATGATCCATTATCCTGTGTGTTTCGTGATGCATTATCCTGTGTGTTTTCATGATCCATTATCCTGTGTGTTTCATGATCCATTATCCTGTGTGTTTCGTGATCCATTATCTTGTATTTTGTGATCCATTATCCTGTGATTCATAATGTATTATCCGGTGTGTTTCATGATTCATTATCCTTGCGTATCATGATCCATTATCATGTGTTATCATGATTATTATCCTGTGTGTGTCATGATACAATATCCTGTGTTCCCTTGAGATAGCACAGATTCAATTTTGACTCCCGGCCCTCCTTATGTAGATTAATTTCTGAATGTAACGGGTTAGATAGTAGTTTTTCATTGGTTCATTGTGAGTTGGATGTGTATTTCATTCTAACGACTGATTACAATTATTGTCTTTATTTTGCTGTTTTTGGTGCAACTGTAGAATTGGATACGTCGAAGAAATAGAAAACGAAAGGCTGCAGAGCAGATGATGGATGGACCTTGCCCTAAGGCAACTAAAACACTAACAAGATGGCAATGTTTTCTCATGAAATATGCTCAAACTGAAGGTAAAAAGGCAAAGTTAAAATATGTTAGCCATATTGCGTATTCTATGCAGAAGGGAAATCTTCCAAGTTGATTAGTCAGGTGCATTTTAATCAGCAAGCAAGTAAAGAGTATGGAAAGTTGAGTGAACTAGAGAAGGAAAGGCTTGTGCAAGACATCCCGTCTAAGTTGGAGATGACCAAGGTGGAAATTAAACGAAAGGCCAGGCAAATATTTTGTCACATGCAGACTCAGGTATGTAGGAATAGTTTTGTTTGAATGTGCTAATATTAATATTCTAATTATTCTGATTCTAGTTTAAAGAACTGGAACGTCTTGGTTATAAAGGTTTTGCTGTTGGCTTTAGTGGTGGTAGGAGTCAACTGGTTGGCTCTGAATCCGTTCTGTCTTCCATTTCGTCTCAGCATTTGGAGTATTTACATGCTCTAGCTATTTATGGTATGTTACATCCTGCTTACTTGATTTCCAGTTTATTATGAGCACATGATTCTCTCTTTCATACCTCACCCCCTTCTTGTTGTTCACCAAAGCCTGTATAAGGTTATTAACTCTATCACTGGCACAGATGCTTTAACTCTTTCGTTCCGATACACGCTTTTAATCAGATGACGACTGGGTCGGCTTCTCCGAATTTAAAAAAATAGCTACTTTATAGCTAGAACCTCCAGATTGCATGCACAGGTGCCCAATGCATTGCAGAATCATCTAGAATAGTTTCAGCCAGGGCGGCTTCAACAGTATCTCAAAGCTGTTGCGTTTATGTCTCCCTCAGCAAAAACAAAACAACAACATCAGTTCCTTCAAAGAAATATATAAAATATACCTTTATCACAGCATCTTCAGTTATGGATCCAGTCGTCACCAGAGCATTGTAGATGCAGCGAAAATTTGCTTTGAGCCCATTAGCCTTCCATAACACATCGGAAAAAAAACACGCTTCTTTACCGTTGTTGTTGTTTTTTCTTAATGACGGGGGAGGGGGTTTCTTTGTTTTTGCTGAAGTGTGTATAAATTACTTTTTGGGGGGGGAGTACAAAGTCTGTGTGTTAGTGCTGGTTATCCAATCAATTTCCTACGGAGTTACACATAACCATGCCTTTGTTTCGTGCTTACAAACTCGGAGGGAGGGGGTGGTTGTTTCATTTTATTTTTGTCATCACGTGCTGTAAGTACATCTTCTGTGTGTGGAGGTGCGGTTTATTTTTGTCTTCTCCAAGGACTAATGTATAATGTAATTTTTTTTTCCAACTAATAATTAGGATCTCCACCTCCGGTGAATGATGGAACATCATTGTCCTCAATATCACATTCTGTGCCTTCAGCAGCCTCATCGTCGATGTCGTCGAAGTCTCGATTCGTGCCGTCCTCAGTGTCTGTGAACACTCCCTCGGTGTCAAAGTCTCGATTCGTGCCGTCCTCGGTGTCTGTGAACACTCCCTCAGTGTCTGTGAACACTCCCTCGGTGTCAAAGTCTCGATTAGTGCCGTCCTCGGTGTCTGTGAACACTCCCTCGGTGTCGAAGTCTCGATTAGTGCCGTCCTTGGTGTCTGTGAACACTCCCTCGGTGTCAAAGTCTCGATTAGTGCCGTCCTCGGTGTCTGTGAACACTCCCTCAGTGTCTGTGAACACTCCCTCGGTGTCGAAGTCTCGATTAGTGCCGTCCTCGGTGTCTGTGAACACTCCCTCAGTGTCTGTGAACACTCCCTCGGTGTCGAAGTCTCGATTAGTGCCGTCCTCGGTGTCTGTGAACACTCCCTCAGTGTCTGTGAACACTCCCTCGGTGTCTCAGTGTCTGTGAACACTCCCTCGGTGTCGAAGTCTCGATTAGTGCCGTCCTCGGTGTCTGTGAACACTCCCTCAGTGTCTGTGAACACTCCCTCCGAAGTCTCAGTGTCTGTGAAAACTCCCTCAGTGTCTGTGAACACTCCCTCAGTGTCATCATCAGTGTCTGTGTCATTGTCAGCTACAACATCCACCATCAGTCTTCCATCTTCTGAAAGTATGATGCCAAGTATTGGCCTAAGTATATTGGAGTTGGAAATATTACGTAGTAATGATTGGATAAATGATACCATCATTTATGCGGCTCAGAAGTTGCTGAAACAGCATTTTCCTTCCATCAATGGTTTCCAGAGCACCCTGTACAGTAATAACTTGAAGTTTCGTGTGCTTCCACTAGATGACAAATATGTGCAGATATTGCATGCAGATTGTAATCATTGGATTACCGTGTCGAATATTGATACAAACACTAACAAAGGGGTGAGGAATAGAGCACTGATCTACGATAGCCTAGTTCCAAGAAAGCCAAGCTATAATGTAAAACAGCAAATCTGTTCATTTTTGCGGCCATTAGCAAATTCGTTTATATTTGACATTTTGAACATTATGCCACAGCCCAATTCATATGACTGTGGAGTTATTGCAATTGCTAATGCAACGGAATTATTATTTGGAAATAATCCGGCAAAATGTGTGTGGGATGTCTCCAAAATGAGAGAGCATTTGATTCAGTGCTTCCAACAACAAAAAATAACTAGATTCCCTATACTGAGGGAACGAAGGATACCATTTGGTCATTCAGTGAAGAATTTTGTCATCGAAGATATACACTGTACATGTAGAATGCCAGAGGACCATTCGAAATCGATGATCGAGTGTTCCATGTGCAAGAAGTGGTTTCATGGTGCCTGCATTGGCTTAGAAGGTCTTGAAAATTATACAGACAAGAAGTGGTTTTGTAGCAAGTGTGACTGTATGTTATCATAACTGAAGTTGTATATTGCTATTGCGAGGTTGTTTTACTGATTTTGTTGTTATGGCTCGGTCTTTGTATTTGAATATGAAAAAAAATTAACATTAGGTGTTCTTTTTTGGATCAGAATTCTGCACGTTTCTACTTGAACATTGCTAAATTCTTGCCCCTAGGATCATGCAAGATTATTGTAGGAACTGTGTAGCAGGACTATTGGATTGCTGCAAAATTGTATGAAACATGCAGGATTGGTGAAGGGGGGATGCAACCTTTTTTTTTTACACTTCTGACATTATGGAGCTCTTATTGTTCTTGCATGTGTCAAATATTACTGCAGCTGCCTAAAAAAACTCCATGGTCAGCTGGATTTACATATCTCATCCTGCAAAAAATTAGCTATGAAGTTTGTTATTCTTGCACCTCCAGGTACAGCCAGCTCCAGTGAGTGGGTGCTTGAATCGTGTAAGGTGTGGTATAAGGTATCTAGATAGACAAGTGGATGGCCTACAAAGCACTAGAGGTCCCATGCATCCTGCCATCAGATCTTGGAAAACCAGGCAGTTCCATAACTGTATAATATCATTGAAGGTGGCATGTCTCATGATATCAACCTTAAGATAGGGAAGTTGCCGGTCACCCACAGTAATTTAATCAATCATATTACATGGACACACAAAAATAGGAAGCACAACATTAAGGAGCAATGGTCGTGCAGGATTCCATTGTGGTCATGCAGGCTTGTACATCAATACAGGGTAATGCATGCACAACTGATTGTAGAAATCAATGTTCAGCTACAAAAGTAGGTTGTATCTCATTTGTATAAAAATGCTGCATTATCCTGTACATTCCTATTATCCTGACGAGTTCCTAAGTGATCCTGCCATCATATTATATGCCGTGTAGTTCGAGACAGGCATTTTTAAATACCTTTCACGACTAAATTAATAATGCCCTACCAAAAGACCTTACTGTTAACACGAGTTGCAATATAATTGTCCCTTAGATCATTATATAATTAAAAACTGAGAATCTAAACATAATGAAATAAATAGAAATGAAATGAGCACTAATCAATCATTCATGTCACTATCACTGTCCTCTGATTCAGTTTCAGTGTCACTATCCGCGCTTGAACTACTAGTTGAATGGATACAGTGTCCCAATATGATGTCACCAGGAATATGTATCAGTTTGGAGAATGAATCTACTGCACGGTGATGTTGAAGTTCGGTATCCCTCTTCAAATGTACTAGAATACACTTCACTCCTCTTTCGTACTGGTTGGGACACTCCATTTCTTCCAGCTTGGTGGAAATAGAAACCACTCTGTCAAACCAATACTGTACTGTAGAAAGCATATCAGACTTCAACAGCTCCAACTCTTCTTCACATCGATTGATCGTTTGGTATGACTGGATTATTTCCTCCTTAGTCTTCCATGGAACATCTGAATTACTCTCAATAGATGGGTTCTGCTTCCAGAATTCAGACTGAGGAGGGAGAACATCCTGAAGTGATGGCAGGGGTTCAGATGAACTAAGTTCTCTAGCAGCAGCATTGTATTCTTCCAGCAGTCGTTGTGCAGCTTTCGTTTCCTTGGAGATACTTGAACACAGTTTTTTCGCTATCTTTTGTCCATCTACAAAATAATACTATGTCAATAAAACAGAATACTTGATCATTTTCATAATACATACCAGCGTATTTTGCTTTCATGCGAAGGAGATAATGCCGCTTAACAATTGAAGACCACAATGCATTGCGGACACGAAGCTTCTTTTCACTCAATAGATGCATCTTGACTTCAACATATTGATCATCACTTGTCTTCCATCTTGTACTAATACCATACTTCCTTTCCATTTGCTGCAGTTGATCTTCCAAGCTGCATATGGAAGTACAATGTCGAGAAACAAGAATATCTTTTTAGCAGGCGATCAGCTGATGTGCAATCACTATAATTTTCTCATTACAACATTCAAAAGTAGCCATTGCAACACAAACCATAAATGACTACTGCCTCACATTAGACAAGTGTAAAATATATTACATTGTGGCCACACACTGCTGCTGATAATTGCAATAATGACAAATTCTAGCACCACACTTGGCTAACCTTAAAATCTTGGGTCTTACAGAAGACTTAGACTTATCACCATCTGAGCTAAAATCTTGTCTACATTCAAAATTACACTAAGTGAAGACATTACGAAATACAACAACGGAAAATTACCTGACCAAATAATAAGATTGAAGAATGATGAAGTACAAACATTTCCAATCTGAAGAAACTAGAAAAACATGGACAGAAACATTAATTACTGGGCAAGATAAAAGTTAAAAATGGTCACTAAGAAGAATTTAGCCTGCGTTATTTTAGCTAGCAAATTGAGTAACATTATTCATGGCTTTGAGTGATCAAGTGGAAGTGTTGATTAGACATTCCAAAGCACTCTAATTTAGTGGGCCTTAGCACGGACTGTATATTACGCATACATTCTTGAGTTTACTCGGCTGCTTTTGTAGTCCACTAGTCATAGTGTCTTTGTATGTCTTGATCCATTCTTCTACTATGTTGTCCGTAATTGGCTCTGTATAATATAAACTTGATTACATACATTGACACATGATATTTACAGAATTAGCCATTCCATTCCTTTGCATACAACATTGTTTAATAAATAATATCTGTGACAAATTTCACAGTATTAACTATTTATTTATATTTTTGATTGAATATTCCAAATAATGCCCTACAATAATGCTTGTGACCATACCTGACAGCATGGAACATAGATACTTAAATTCCTTTGTGGTTACTTCACGCATTTCTATTGCCCGTCTCCAGCGATTACTGAGCAAAGAGGCTATTGAAAAACCACAAACACAACAACAACAATAATAATGATGATAATGATGACAGAGCAAGACACTCTCAAGTCTAGATCAATGCAAAAATCCATACGTATATAATACTTTACAAGTCAGAGTACAATATGGGACAACATTTTATGAGCACGCAAAATATTTTCACGAGTCGAAAGTGAGTGAAAACATTGCGTGAGAGTAAAATATCATTCCTATATTGTACGACGAGTGTGATAAGTGATTTATTGCTGCCTTAATATTTTTTCCCAACCAGTTACAAAATATTTTTCATTGATTTTACTCGCTACACGCGCTACTTGGAGAATTCCAATAACAAGCGCACAATATGGGAGAATACAGAACGCTCACGTGATGTGGAAATACTCAAGCAAAAATATCAAGGCTGCAACAAATATAAATAAATATACCAAAAATTATTGATGTCTCAACCTGAGAGTGTCTTGTTCACTTTGTTTGCTCGTGAAAGTGAAAATAATAAATCCTTACGTAGCTTTTTCTTCGATCCAAGTCCATAGCAGAGCAAAGCATGTGTTAAAATATCAATGCGATGAGCAGGACGCATCTCTTTGGTCATCCTAGCAAATCTTCTAAGGTAAGACCAAAGACGCTCCATGCCCTCTCCATCAGAGAGTCCCATACCCTTAGCATGTGCAGGACTGTACACAGCCTACGTATATTGACAACATATTATTATTATATAAATCCATAACAATTTCACACTTAGAATTTACACTATCGAGGATAGTCTAAGGATACTTATAACACACACACACATTATATGTACACACATAACAAACTTGCTCATCTGTGGTAAGATGAATTTTTCTGATGTGTTCCAATACATTGCAATACTCACCTGACAAGCTGCATTGTGACCATACGCATGGAAGGAAGGAAGAGCAAATTTAATGCGGTCCAATAAGTAGTCACCATCCTCACTAGCTCGAAGATGTTGTACCAAGATGCAGGCAATGTCGTACATCATATTCATATGCACAGATGTTGGATTGCGCTGTACTAATTCTTGTAATAGCCAAACAGCATATGACAACCTATTCAAACATTTAAAAAACAACAACAACAACTATACTCTAGTTATTGTGAAACTACTTTGTAGACTACAGAACGAAATAACGAGGATTCCCAATGCATCTGAACTTTATTCGACCTAGTGTGAAATCACTTGAATACATTTATGTAATTACACCAATCAGATTGCTTACACATGACATGTTATCAATATACATGTAAACACTTTTATAATTATATGCTCACCTTTCTCCATGTTTCAAATTAATAAAAAGCAGAGGAAACTCGTGCCTGCATGCACAACCAAACACTGCAGTTTCATCAAGTGCATGATAGCGTTTTGAAGATCTTAAGCAATCCCCTGCGAGGAAACTGCTGCACATCTATGCAGAACATATGTACACACAAAAAGACATTCACACACATTGAATACATACTGCTGAGAAGCCTGGGATTCATACAGGATTCGTCCTTTTTTTTGGGGGGGGGGGGAATTTGGGCTGGGGGGGGGTTCTGCTTGGGGCGAGATTTCCCCCCCCACCCGCCCTGTATGAAACCCTGGAAGCCCTAGGAACATGAAATGATATAGCTAGTTGGAGTTTAACTAAAGAAAAGCATACATGGATGTAGTCGTTAGCTTTCGAAGTGCCACCATTTATGGGGAAAGTCTATCTAAATTAGCGATCATATCATCATACGTAGGTAATAATAATGGTATAGTTGAATAAAAAACATTAAAATGTTTTTAAAGGTTGATTTAGGGTTGCTATAAAAAGTACGGAAACAAGAAAGTCACTACATCCTTAACCAGAATGACCATGTCATTCATTTATATTAACTAGGCATAATAGTACTCTTTGCATAATTTCCAGAAGTAGTGTTCAAAAAGAACAACAAGAACAACAACATGAAGATAGAGAAAATGGAGAAAATAACTTTTTCGTGTTTTCTTGATTTGGAATTTCTGGCTCAGATATTTGATAGGAGGCATCCTTAGAAGGTAAAGAACAATTGTATGAGTATTTGTAGAAAGTCATCCCCTTGAGAAGGAGTTATTCAGCGTTTCATTTTGTATTGCGCCTATGGGAATGGGGTAGTCAATCCTAAATAGAGAGTGCAACCAGTACTCTCCGATAACGGATGATTAGCACCTGTACTGAGCCTTTACTCTAAACCGAAATAATGACATTAATACAGTAATTAAACTAACCTTTGGCATTCGCTGTCCTGGCATCCTATACGAGGCCACATGTTCATCTACACAAGCTTGATCGCCAAAGAACAGGTGTCCATGCAAAGGCTCCCGATAGCTCTTACCAGCAGCCTTTTTTCTTGGAAGGCCGAATAAAGCATCCATGGAAAGAATTATAGCACCAGATTCCTGTTACATAATATAAACCTATCATATAAACATACAAGTACAGCGCGGCGACAGTGTAGCTACAAATAAACAAATCACAAAGAACACAATAGTACCTGCTATGAACATGGTACAGAAACAATAGGAAACATAATATTATTAATGTACCTTTGGACAAGCTGGGCAAGTGGTACCCTTATCAAGCTTAGAATAAACACTAGAGAACTGTCGAAGCTCCACTTTCAGCCATCTATACTCCTCAAACGAGTCAATCAGTACAGAATAAATGTCTCTTCGCTATAATACCAGAACATCACAGAAATAGTTATAACTTTCAGCTATTTATTTAACACATTACCCAATCTTAATATTCCAACAATAGAAAAAGAAAAAAGAGAAAAAAGAAAAAAGAAACAAAAGACAAAAAGAGAAAAAAGAAAAAAAGGGAAAAAAGAAAAAAAGATGCAACACTACACACAATCTAAACACTAAAAAAATCTCAAACCGGCACCCAATATCAACACTCCCACAAAATCAAAACAATACCCACAATATAAACACGACCACAAAGATAAAACTACCCCAATCTCAAAACTCACACAATGAACACTCCCCAAATCTAAACACTCCCCCAAACTAAACACTCCCCCAATCTCAACACTCCCCCAATCTAAACACTCCTCCAATCTAAACACTCCCCCAATCTCAACACTCCCCCAATCTCAACACTCCCCCAATCTCAACACTCCCCCAATCTCAACACTCCCCCAATCTCAACACTTCCCCAATCTCAACACTCCTTCAATCTTAAAAAATCTTAACATTCCCCAAATTAAACAAACTCTCAATCTTAATATGAACATTCCCCCTTTAAATTCACAATGTTAATATTGCCCAGGGTTTATTTCAGTTTGTTTTGTTCATTTCTTTTCATCAAAGGGGGACGGACAAATGAGCTTGTGTGCGTGTGTGTATGTGTGTTTGGGGAGGGGCTTAGAATATAAGATGCAAATACTAATCTTTTTGTTCATAATACGGCATCCAAATGTGTATTGATAAAAGGGTACAAGTTAGAGACCAAGATATTATTGTATGTAGAACTTTCTCTTTCATTGAAATTCCTCCAGTAGCCAAATCAAGCTTGATGTTTAAATAAGCAAATACACCTCTACTACTATTATTTTACTAGAGAGTATTTCAGTTGGGGGAGGGGGGAGGAAACGTCAGCTTGAGATAAGGTTTCCCCCCTTTGCACCCCTCTGTATAAAACCCTGGTATACTAGCCAGGTCTACACTCTACATATGTACAATACTTTTTTTCTGGGTGGGGAAAATTTTATTATTACCAGCTACAGGAGAGCATGCGAAGCTGATACCCTTATTGAGCATCCTGAGATTTCTGGTGGAGAGCGGAAAAATTCCAGGGCCAACTCCCTCTATATGAAGCCCCGCTAGTGGTAGCAACAAAATTCTGTCAATAAACGCCACAAAAAAAAAGTTGGTGTGTAAACACTAATATACTAATACGATCGTTGCCCAAGGGGGTTGAACTGATGTCTTACTAGATCATTACCTTGTTTACGAGGTATTGGCACTTGAAATGAAGTGCTTTACAGAAGTCATTTAGAGAGACTTAGGCTTCCAGAAGAAGTGCTTCCATCCAATCCAACAGCTCAAATGAAAAAGCTATATTTGGCCGCTTGGGATGATGGCCAAAGACAGGCTCTCACCATAGTCAAAACCAACGGCTCACAAGCACAGGTAGTGAAATTAATGTTATGTTCCTCACCTATACAGAATAACACCAATAACTCTTAACTTTTTGATATAATACAAGCACTATTAAATTATGTCTGAGTGGTCTTGACATAGATATTATCAAGGTTTATACACTATTCCGAACATATTTTAGAGAGATTGTATAAAAAATTAGGGTAATATTAGACTAAAATATGAGAAATAGGGTGTTGGGACATAAATACAGATGTGACCGTTTATAGGAGAGTCAGCTTGCTAATGTCGAGAAAAGATAGATTTAATTCGTAAAATGTATCAAATAAACCTGCGGATTGGAACAGTTAGGTCACGTATGTTGGCAACGGTTGAAGCTATGGCTGTGGATGCCGACGTAAATATAAATGCAAAAAATAATATGACAGGGTCCACGTTGTTAGTTTGTTACACCTGGAAACTAATAAAAAGAGATACAGAGAATCAATTGTTGCTAGTCTTCACTAAAAAAATCCATCAACAATTAGGAACCTTATCACTCATTATACGTACCACTTTCCGAGATACATGAGAGTTGCACCAAACTAGATGACAAACATTTGTGATTTCTAACATCTATAGTTTTAACCACTTCTTATAGATGAAACGCTCCGTTCTAAATCAATCAAATAAATAAACAAATCAATTATAAATAAATACAAATGAAACAAATAGGTAAAAGAGATAAATAGTGTTCTTTTTAAATAAACCAAAATATATTTAACAAAAAAAGATACAATAAATAGATACAGAAAGTAAATATCAATACGAAAGCTATAACTAACAACCCTAAATTAAGGGTGGAGTACCGTGGTCATTAACTCATTCAGTAAAATTCCACAAAAAATACCAGGTACCCAATAGTCTTATATATATATGTGTTTTATTTTAAACATTACCGTATTTGTAGGATTACCTATTTGTTGCAGTTAAATGAACATTTATACAGAAATCTGCTGTCCAAATAAGGACCGGCATGGACGGAGTTACAGAGTTGATTTTTTAACAGCGTGATTTTATTTTACTTCTCTATTTATTAGAAAGACATAGACGCAAAAAATCAACTCGGTAGCTTCGTCGATAACACTGGAACAGGATGATTTAGAATAAGGTGCTGGTTCTCGGTCCATATATTTTGGTCAAGTATTTGGTTAATTAAGTGTGAAGGCTATTTAGCCAATCTATATCCAAGCTTCAAAACTTACTTCCCAAACCTCCGCTCTGTGGAACAAATTGGTAACACTGTGCGCAGAATTCCAACATCTCCAACAATAAAACAATGTGGAACTACACTTTAAGCATCGATGTGTGGCTTTTTCCTCTTCACACACAAAGCAGACTTCATTCTCTGGCAACGCTCGTGATTCTATTGTGACTCTTAACAAATCTGAACGAATTCTACCCCAAGATTCAATTGCCTGCTTCTGAAAAATTTGATGCAAGGTGGGATGGTTATTTGGAGGAACATTATCATCAAGAACATGGTCGTCTAGACTTTCCTGACCATTGCTCTGGTTCCCTGAACTAATTTCAGAAGGTTCTTCAAGCGATCTCTCACTCTGCAATGAGCTGCATCCTCTGTGAACTAAATGGTGAGTTACCCTTCCGGAAGTAGGCCGTTTAGTAAGGTTGAAAGACGACAGCTTCACGTTCAATCTTCGTGACATTTCAGTAGGCTACACCCAAGAAGTGAGTGAAGCATTAGGTAAAGGGGCTCTTGCAGCACCTGACCTCAGAAGAAGTGGGTGAAGCATTAGGTAAAGGGACAGTTGCAGCACCTTCCCTAGCACCCGTGCACCTAGGTGCTATCTATTGAATGACTCCTATGGTGTGGTAAGGTGCCAGAAGCGGGTGTTGAACTAGAACGAGAAAACATAAATTGAATTTCCACTTCCGGTATAATTAACGTTTTCGTAAACTTAACGGCGTACTCCCATACGCAATTAAATCGTACAGCCGCTTTTTAACGGCGACTAACGAAGTTTGCGTAGAGTTCTTTTTAGCTTTCAAAGCGTCTCACAGCCTGTCTTGTCGGAGTCGTCAGAGGTTCAGGTACTTTTCCCCTTATTCAGTAAGGGAAATTAGTGGCACTTGCCTCTTAGTTTAAAGGGGCGCCAAATTGGCACCCGTACAAACGCGCATGCACAGAGAACCAAGACTTTGAGCTAGAAACCATAGCAACTGCCATTTCTACATAATGCCCCACCAGGTAATTCTAAATAATACCTGCCTGTGGCTCATCACCTACTAATTGGAAGCTTCAACCATTTGAGGGGCCAGTTGTGGAAGTAAATGGTATGTATGTAATCAGATTCCATCTCTTTCTTGCTACATCCTACAGTATAGTCATGCAATAATATTGGCCTACAGTTTTCTGTGCTGTTAACAGCCAATAAATTCATACAGTAGAACTTCAGTTATTTGAACACGTTAGGGACTGAGAGGTGTTCAGATATCTGGAATTTTCAGATAACTGAACACCATACAAATGCATTATAAAGCAGCACTAATGTTGGGGTGCGGTCAAGCAATCATGTCTGTATGTGCTACTATTAAATTTAGGGGGTTCTGTTAACTGAAATGGAGATGAAATGTTCAGATAGGATAACTGAAGTTCTACTACATTTTATCCACAAACCTTGTTGAAGTCCTCTGGGGTCACAAGGGTCAAGTTCTCTGTGAAGATTTTATAAATAAATGGCAGGATAGTGGCACGTGTTCACTGTTTAATAGGTCATATGGGTCTTTCAAATGATTATATTCCTACAAGTATAATCTAGTTGTGGCTTCAGATCTTTAGCGACAATAGAGTCACCGAATTTAAAGTATGAACCAATTAAATTTTAATTGATGGGAATTAATTCTTTACATATGAATATATAGGTCCATATAAATATATACAGTCAGTTCGCCAATGCACCGGAAGTTTGTAGACCGCCGTACATTTTTATTTGCGTCTGCAGATGACCCTTTTTAGAGTCATGAATTATTCATGACGTAACAAAACTGCTTATTATTTGTTACCATTGGGGGTAAAAATTGAGAAATTGTATTCATATTATAATTTGATGTTTATTATAGCTAATTATAAAAAAAAAATGCTTATAAAGTTATAAATATACCTATGAATTGATGATATACCGCTTCATCTAAATCTCGTCCGAAAAACTTTGCTGCAGTAGGTATTAAGCTCTTCTTTTAAAAAAAACTTTATTAGGTCCTCCACTTTAGCATATTCAAAAATGATGCTGTACCCATTTGGCCACGGTTAGTTATTCATACCACCGTACGTGGTTAATGTAATAGCTTCTGTTAGTGGTGAAGCTTGAGGCAGGAAGTTTAGCTACTCTGGTTGATGTTTAAGGCAGGAAGGGAATTTGTAGTTTCAGCTTGACACAAGACTGCATTAGGTAAGAGAAAAAGCATAACCTCTGGAAGCAATACATAATATATAAATTAACTTAAAATTATGCATAACATTGTTACAAAAAAGCTAAATAGCTTCAAATATGCATAAATGAAATTATAATGTAATCCAATATCATGGCGGAGAGAAGCAGGCGCAGGCTGTCATATTCATCAGTGTCAACACTGGGTGAACAAGGTGAAGTCTGTGGTCTGTGTAGTAGGGCTAGTATCCGTACTTCCAAGTATCCAAGTTGGACAGATAAATCCTCCCAGCAGTGTGTCCAGTCATTGGGAGTTGATGCACAGAGTCCAGTCTGCTGTGCTTGTAGAAATGATGTATCTCGGTTAGTAAAAAGTATCCTCGGATGTACCAGATGAAGCCAATGACATCTTGGATTGGGTGTTTGGTTCTGAAGAACTAGAATATGAAGAAGAAATTGACAAGATCAATCATATTCAATATAGCATAGTCAGTTTTATCTACTTTGTTTCAGTTTGTCAGGCCTGCATTTTCACAAGATTTTCTCATTTTTATTTAGTATTTTAATAGACTGCTTTTCTGTTTACAATTTGTGGTACAAAACAAAAATCACAAACAACCAACCTCATTAATGAAAAATGTACCAATAATTCCATCCACACTTGCTATACAGGAGTGATTAAGAGTCCGTTGACAATTTAGGTGATGCTGGACATCATGATTGGTTCTGAAGGACTAGACAAAGAAAATAATGTGAGCAAAAAAAATTAAATTCTCCATAGACAGATTTCACTTGTTGCTACATGTCCTATTGGAATCGTCCGATCTTCATTGTTGCACAACATATTAACCTTATTATTATTGAAAACTGTCAACAAAGACTTAATTTTGTAAAATATGAAAAATGGACTTGTTCCCATAATCATTTAGCTGTACATGCCTCGTAGTAAGTCGGTGATTAAATGACTTCACACTTGTAGGTACAAAACAATCACAGGCTAACCGCCCACAAATTACGATATTCAAAAATTAATTCTTTCTACAAGTTCACTAACCTTACCTGAACAATTCCCCAAAGTCTCGAAGTAATACTGCAGCCAGTTCAGAAGATAAAGCTCTAACTAGCTGACCTCGACCACACCCGGAACTAACCCCATTTTCTGTTTACAATCTGGCGCTTTGTGCAAATAAAATCACGTGAGCCCTACGTTGGCGAACTGACTGTATACGGTAAATCTTTTAATATCTGATTTAGTATACAGTAATACATGTGCCATTTGGAACTAATACTTTACAATCATGTCCTAAATGTAGAGGTACGTGTACTTTTAAGACACCATTGTGAGTGTATGTATGTACCTTTGTTCCATTCCAGACCAGTATGCAGCATCTCATAGTTCTCTGCCAGTTTTGATCCCTGGAATTCTTCCAGCTACTAATATTCCAGCAGATGACGGGAAGTTTTGTAGACTAGGAGTCCTGAGTCCTACAATTGTAAGTGAGGGGTGTGGTCTATTGGGGTATATCCTGAAGTTATTTGTTAATTATATAGCTATTATTTACACAAAGTCAGAAAATGAGACTCATAAGCACAAATCCAATGCTTATACTTAATTTCAAATAGTGCACATCTTATAGTACAGCTTGAGTGGGCTTTTTTCCCCCATATTTTAAAGGACATAATAAGATTATGTAATCAAAATCTCTGGAAAGTTTTAGGGCTCCAAGAGGTTTTACAAGAACTGGAAAGTTCTGTGCTCTTTGGAATCATTTTTAGATATTTAAACTAGCTACATCATAGCTATTATTTGCTGTGTACTATAGCGGCAGCTTTTTTCAAGACCTAGATTATGAAATAGGCTAAAACGGGCATAACCAAGAGAATTGTGGAATTATTTGTCAAATTCAAGCAGAATGATAAAAAAATCATGTTGTAATTTTCCTGCTACTGTCACTATTTGTGTTATTAGATTGTTTGAGTAATTATGTTGGTTATTTCTTGAAAAGAAATTGATGCTTGGAGGAAGGGGGAAGGGTATCCTGATTCTCCCCTTCCCCCCACCCTCCCCCTCCCTTCCACTCCGTGAAACCCTGGATTCATAATCCAAACCTTTATGATAGAGTGAACATTAAAGATAATGATTGATGGGCGAAAAAAAAAAAGTGTATTTCATGCATGTATGTAAGTGTATTTCATGCATGCTTTTTAACTGTAACGTTTGATTTGATTTTTTTTTATTTTTTTTTTATGGTTTTGTTTTGTTTTGGTGCTCAGTGGTTGCTGTCAATTCAAATTAATGCTTACTTATGGTAAATGTCTGTTTGCTCTTCATAAATTTTTTCACTGGTTCATGGTTGATTTAAAAAAAATCAGCTTATTTAAGGGTTCTTGCACATAGCAATGCCTGGGCGCCTTTAGTAGCGCACTCCAGCTGAATAGTAGAGCGTTATCTACCACTAATTTGTTACGCTCTGTAACAAATTAGCGCCCATGAAATGCAGCTGTGCCTCACTCACCACTACGTGAGTACTGATAGGGCGGGGCGGAGTCAACTTACAATAAAAAATTCTCGCGCTCTAAAGTAATGGATCTAGAATCTTCTCTTGCGTGCTGCTCGGGAATGGACTAACTGCTATGGTTCAAATTTTGCCAGAGTTTAGGGCCACAAGGGGTTGACCCTATAACGTTGAGATATTTTTAATATACGGAATTTCACGGAAATAATCGACAATAGTTCACGTGGTAAGGTGAGTAAATAGAAAAGTAAAATAAAATTCAACAAAAACTCAACGTTATGGCATGCACGCAAGCGTAAGAAAATGATATATAAAAAATCGGCTTCTAAACTACGGCGGTAGCCGTGCAGCTGCCAGGAAGTCCGAAATGGTGACGGGGGTATTTCTTGAGATGCGATCGACTTCCAGCATTCTTGGTATGTGCTTTCTCTGGTAGTACTTGCTGGCCTGCATAAATAAAATAATTCGGGTAAAAGCAGGAGTAAGTTTAACACACCCTAGCAACCGTGGCCTATTTGGCGGGTTTTTTCGCGCTCAAAGAGTGTGCCAGCACCCTTAACCAAGGCTAAACTTTGAGATACACCTCTTGGCATAATTTATCAGTTCTCACCTCTGAAATTTAGTGGCACACTGAAGTCAAAGTGCACTTGCCATTTAAATGTACCACAATTAATATTTTTTCAGCTGCTCTTGCCTATAGTCCACTATGCTTTGTTAAGCTGTATAAGTTGAAATGGTCCATATGTACTCGCATGTATAGCGCTAGAATAGTAGTGCAGCCATACAGTGGGTCTCGTAGTCACTATACACTTTTTGAAGTAAATTTCAAGTGCAGAAATAGCTACTAGTACATGTATATCCTAGATATCCCCCATGCAGAGTAGGGAAAGCTTTACCTAACTTACGCAAGTAGAGGTACAGGTGAAAATTGGAGTTGCACAATAATAAATAAGCAAAAATATAAATAAATATCGTAAAATCTCCATTCCATTGCCTATAAAAATGTTTCACTTGCTTTGCTCACTTGCCAATAATAATAATAATAACTAGTGATGTGCCTGAGCACAAATGGCAAGCAAGCCTAAAACTACACTTATTGTTAAATGATTGATTTTAACTTCTAACACTCAAGCTACTAAAAAAATAGTCGAGACATGTATGCAGTGAAGGGGGTTTCAATGCCATAGCAACCACTCAGTGCAGTTTGGGACGGGGTCGACCACCAAACTAACACAAAAATGCCAGGGTCAAAGTACAAAAATGACATACGTACGCCCAAACATATATAATTATATACTAGTGGTGCGCTCGAATAGCGCAAATGCATGGCGAGCGAGCAGACTCTTTTTACAGAAAAATAGGACAGAAATTACATCTAACTGTAGTGCACAGTGTAACCCTTTCCATTCTCAGTTAGCATCAGAGAATCTAAAGTCTCTGATCCCAGACTAAACTAACAGAATCACCTGAATAAACTTCGAAAGCAGTGGCAAAGAAGCGCAGCTTGACAAAGACTTCACAATTGTTTCAAGAAGAGAGTAGCTGTAAACTTTTTGGTTGAAACAAAGTTGCGTAAGGCAGTGCAGCAGGATTCTCCGCGCTCGTTAATTGAAAAATACTGGAACTGTGAACGCTTTACCTAACTTACGTAATTAGAAGCGCGGGCAAAAACAGAAGTCTCACGTACCCCATAAACAGATAAATAAATAAATAAATAAATATAGCGAAATCTCGATTGCGTTAACCCTGAGAGTGTCTCGCTCGCTTCGCTCGCTCGCCAATAAACAAACATCCCATATTTTCAATTGTGTTACCCCTGTGAATGTCTCACTCGCTATGCTCGCTCGCCAATAATAATAATAGTAATAATGACAACATTTATTTTAAAGCTAATAACTGTCAAGACATGGGTTAGCACAATGCAGAATGGCTGCAATATTCCTATGTTGATTTCCTCATTTTTATTTTTCCTTCATTTTTATACTATCTTTTATGTGATTTGGCTGACATGATTTATCAGAATTAACGTTGTTGGTGTAATGATTGTTGTGGGACCATCTCCTAGTAACCACACCTAAAATAACAATAAACAGACATATTCTCCTGATGTTCGTTTGTATGTGTGTATCTATGTCAGTGTTCCACTTTTGTGCACTTTTAATCTGAGTATGACCGGGCGTGTCACACACACTCATTGCATATTTTCTAATTGTGTTTCACCCGTGGGAGGCGAATGTATAAAAATGAGCCACCCATGGTTTTCATTCAGATCCAATTAAACCTGATGTACATTACGCAAACCTGCAGTGTGACTTACTCTGTCTGAGGGTCTAGTTATAGCTTGAGAGCAGTGTGCAGTACAGTGTAGGTAACTAAGGATCCTGGTGGCAACTTTATTTCATCATTAGTATTCACGCATGCTCATTTGTTCTTATTTTCGTGCATCATCGCTGTTTCCTTTTTTGTCACCTAGAACACTGTCATTGATTGTTCTTACTGGGAAAAAAAAGTAACTTTATATTGGATCACTCTTTAACTACAATTTGCTTTTTTGGTATGGTTACCCATTTCTGTAATTAGAGCAAAGTTTAGTGAAGCCATCCAACATTTTGATGCCATGTTGTACAGGGTTCCCTGATAGATGTGAGCACAATGTTCCAATCATATGTACTCTCTGTATCACATGCACTTACATAACAACTGTGGCATGAATAACTGTGGCATGAACAACTGTGGCATGAACAACTGTGACATGAACAACTTTGGCATGAACAACTGTGGCATGAACAACTGTGGCATGAACAACTGTGACATGAACAACTGTGACATGAACAACTTTGGCATGAACAACTGTGGCATGAACAACTTTGGCGTGAATAACTGTGACATGAACAACTTTGGCATGAACAACTGTGGCATGAACAACTTTGGCATGAATAACTGTGACATGAACAACTTTGGCATGAACAACTGTGACATGAACAACTTTGGCATGAACAACTGTGACATGAACAACTTTGGCATGAATAACTGTGACATGAACAACTTTGGCATGAACAACTGTGACATGAACAACTTTGGCATGAATAACTGTGGCATGAACAACTGTGACATGAACAACTGTGACATGAACAACTTTGGCATGAACAACTGTGACATGAACAACTTTGGCATGAACAACTTTGGCATGAATAACTGTGGCATGAACAACTGTGGCATGAACAACTGTGGCATGAACAACTTTGGCATGAATAACTGTGGCATGAACAACTGTGACATGAACAACTGTGGCATGAACAACTTTGGCATGAATAACTGTGGCATGAACAACTGTGGCATGAACAACTTTGGCATGAACAACTTTGGCATGAATAACTGTGGCATGAACAACTGTGGCATGAACAACTTTGGCATGAACAACTTTGGCATGAACAACTTTGGCATGAATAACTGTGATATGAACAACTTTGGCATGAACAACTGTGGCATGAACAACTATGACATGAACAACTTTGGCATGAATAACTGTGACATGAACAACTGTGGCATGAACAACTTTGGCATGAACAACTGTGACATGAACAACTGTGACATGAACAACTTTGGCATGAACAACTGTGGCATGAACAACTTTGGCATGAATAACTGTGACATGAACACTTTGGCATGAACAACTGTGGCATGAACAACTTTGGCATGAATAACTGTGACATGAACAACTTTGGCATGAACAACTGTGGCATGAACAACTTTGGCATGAACAACTGTGGCATGAACAACTTTGGCATGAACAACTTTGGCATGAATAACTGTGGCATGAACAACTGTGACATGAACAACTGTGGCATGAACAACTTTGGCATGAACAACTGTGACATGAACAACTGTGACATGAACAACTGACATGAACAACTGTGACATGAACAACTTTGGCATGAACAACTGTGGCATGAACAACTGTGACATGAACAACTTTGGCATGAATAACTGTGGCATGAACAACTGTGGCATGAACAACTTTGGCATGAACAACTTTGGCATGAACAACTGTGACATGAACAACTTTGGCATGAATAACTGTGGCATGAACAACTGTGACATGAACAACTGTGACATGAACAACTGTGACATGAACAACTGTGACATGAACAACTTTGGCATGAACAACTTTGGCATGAATAACTTTGGCATGAATAACTGTGGCATGAACAACTGTGGCATGAACAACTTTGGCATGAACAACTTTGGCATGAACAACTTTGGCATGAACAACTGTGACATGAACAACTGTGACATGAACAACTTTGGCATGAACAACTGTGACATGAACAACTGTGATATGAACAACTGTGACATGAACAACTGTGACATGAACAACTTTGGCATGAACAACTTTGGCATGAATAACTGTGACATGAACAACTGTGACATGAACAACTGTGACATGAACAACTGTGACATGAACAACTGTGACATGAACAACTTTGGCATGAACAACTTTGGCATGAACAACTGGCATGAACAACTGTGACATGAACAACTTTGGCATGAATAACTGTGACATGAACAACTGTGGCATGAACAACTTTGGCATGAACAACTGTGACATGAACAACTTTGGCATGAACAACTGTGGCATGAACAACTGTGACATGAACAACTGTGACATGAACAACTTTGGCATGAACAACTGTGGCATGAACAACTTTGGCATGAACAACTGTGGTATGAACAACTTTGGCATGAACAACTGTGACATGAACAACTTTGGCATGAATAATTGTGACATGAACAACTTTGGCATGAATAACTGTGACATGAACAACTTTGGCATGAATAACTGTGACATGAACAACTGTGACATGAACAACTTTGGCATGAATAACTGTGACATGAACAACTTTGGCATGAACAACTGTGGCATGAACAACTTTGGCATGAACAACTGGCATGAACAACTTTGGCATGAACAACTGTGGCATGAACAACTTTGGCATGAACAACTGTGGCATGAACAACTTTGGCATGAACAACTGTGGCATGAACAACTTTGGCATGAATAATTGTGACATAAACAACTATGGCATGAATAACTGTGACATGAACAACTTTGGCATGAATAACTGTGACATGAACAACTGTGACATGAACAACTGTGACATGAATAACTTTGGCATGAACAACTGTGGCATGAACAACTGTGGCATGAACAACTTTGGCATGAACAACTGTGGCATGAACAACTGTGACATGAACAACTGTGGCATGAATAACTGTGACATGAACAACTTTGGCATGAACAACTGTGGCATGAACAACTTTGGCATGAACAACTGTGGCATGAACAACTTTGGCATGAACTGTGACATGAACAACTGTGACATGAACAACTGTGACATGAACAACTGTGACATGAACAACTGTGACATGAACAACTTTGGCATGAACAACTGTGGCATGAACAACTTTGGCATGAATAACTGTGACATGAACAACTGTGACATGAACAACTGTGACATGAACAACTGTGACATGAACAACTTTGGCATGAACAACTGTGACATGAACAACTATGGCATGAACAACTTTGGCATGAACAACTGTGGCATGAACAACTGTGACATGAACAACTGTGGCATGAATAACTGTGACATGAACAACTGTGACATGAACAACTGTGACATGAACAACTGTGGCATGAACAACTGTGACATGAACAACTGTGGCATGAACAACTTTGGCACGAACAACTGTGGCATGAACAACTGTGGCATGAACAACTTTGGCACGAACAACTGTGGCATGAACAACTGTGACATGAACAACTTTGGCATGAATAACTGTGGCATGAACAACTGTGGCATGAACAACTTTGGCACGAACAACTGTGGCATGAACAACTGTGGCATGAACAACTTTGGCATGAACAACTGTGGCATGAACAACTGTGACATGAACAACTTTGGCATGAACAACTATGACATGAACAACTGTGACATGTAAAATTATTGAGAAATGATAGTTTCGATTATTACAAATTATTGTATCAGCCCATGAGTAAATTGTAGAGCTTTTGCTGCTATGTCTGTACAAATTGAAGTTTTAATTGTGGGGCTCGTCACATCTGGTTTCCTCATGTACAAACATATATATTGTATACACTTGCACATACATATGTGTACAGTATATAAAGTTTAATTGTGGTCTCTTTCATTTATCTTAGTAAGAGGTACTTTCTTGCTTTTTTATGTTCTTACATTCATAATGTATATTTTAGTATTCTAATTAAGCATTCCTATTTAATGGTTATTATTAAGACCTTTATTGAGTAGAGATGAGCAGTGTAACATCAAGTGCTGTACTGTACTGTAGTGAAAGCAAAAGGAGCACTGGACCTTTAGTAACATGTGATTACTTTCCCTTCTTTGTTACAGGTTTGAGATGCAAGAGTGTCCAAGGAATTGCTGTGGACGTTTCCAGTGACAATTCAATCCTTGTTTGAAGGAAAATCTACTGGAATATTGAGGACAATTAAACCTATCACTGACACTGTCATAATCCGACTCTTTAAAAGCTTGAGTCATCACGTTGATCGTACTGAAACTAGTAATACAATGCTATCATATACTCTTAACAAAATTGGAGAAACATTCTATGAACAAACATGGGTGGGGAAGGGAGGCCGGGGGGGGGGGGGGGTGCGGAGGAGGCGAGTGAAATGCATGGACCCAGGAAGAGTACTTATATGGGCTGCTCTCACTGTCACTACTAGATAGTCTAGATACATACACATGTAGATTGCTCCATGAATTTTATGGAGTTGCATTTGCTTCAACTTTTAGAATAAGCAGTCGCGTCCAAAATTGAAGCCACACCCTTTGATTGTTGTGTGAACAAGTATTATAATTAAAAACTACAGTTGCAAAATATTGATGTGTACCCACAGCTATTTTTCCAAGTGATCATGTACTTCAGCATGATTGAGGTGGGTATGTCAGCTCAGAAATGGTCAGCCCCCAGCAATGGTCAGCCCCTCCCAACAATGGTCAGCCCCGCAGCAATGGTCAGCCACGCAGAGATGCGCAGAGACGGTCAGCCCCCGCAGCAATGGTCACAGCCATATGCGCATGCGCGCGTGCTTAAGGTTAAAAGTTTATTTGATCAGCCACGCTCTACAGGTCAAAGGTGAGGGTCAGCCGTTCTGCACATAACGTCGTCCCTTTGTATTCCGCTTGCTTTGTCTCGCCTGCTTTGTGTTGGTCGCTTGCACTGTACCTAACCCACGTTGTAGCAAATTGATTACACTCGCCATAATACATCATTGGGATAAAAAATTAAGAAGGCCAAGATAGCTACAAGATTACAATATCATCATAGATAAGGTAAATTAGTAGAATACATTATATAGCTATAAAACATTTTCTAAATTGTAGCTGTATTTTTACAAACAGCACCGCTACGCGGGGAAGGAAAGGGTCTGGGAACATACAATACAACGACTTGTTCAGCAGCATCCCAAAAAGGGTGCTCCAATTATCACATTCCAATGCTTGCGGTAGCCAATGACGTCATGGCCACGGCCGGGTAGCAGCTCTCCTATTCATGCTGGTACGTTTATTGCTTGCCAGGAGTGCTTATAAATAGTCTACGAAACAACTTCACCAGTTTGACGAAGTCACGCTACGTTCTCACCCTCCCAGATGTGATGTTGACGTCACACAGTATACCGCAAGCTTGCTGGAAAGTGATAATTAAGCACCCTTTTTGGGGTGCTGCTGAACAAGTCGTTGTATTGTATGTTCCCAGACCCTTTCCTTCCCCGCGTAGTGGTTAAGGTTGGTAAAGGGTCTGGCTACGCGAGACTACCTCTCCCCCTATTAATAATCCTTGATCTGCCCCTTATCACTACAACATGCAGTGACCACTATTTAATAATTGCCAAACCCTTTTACTTTATTGCAATTGGCAATTCTAAGTTATTCAGTCGGACTGGGTTATCATACTCAGTAGCATATAAACACCCCTATCAGTCAGGTTATATGCCATGGGTGAGCCTATTGGTGAAGTCTGATTTTAGATTATGTTCTGAACAGGGCTGTAATACCTGTTGCCATATAGGAAATGCAGTTTATTGCACAATGAACTCGTTACTATGGTATTCACACATGAGCAGTACATAAAAAAAAAAATTATTACGCGTAGCGATTAGGTAAAGGGTCTGGCCTGCAAGACTAATATTCTCCTGTGTATCAAATGAATAATATATATTTGTCAGGGAGTTGGAGCAAATAGGGACAGTACATAAGGAGAGGAGGAATGAACAGTAGTACTAGTCATAATTCTTAAGATTTTCATGCCACACTGCACTATTGTCAGAACGGCTTCATAGAAAGCAGAAGGAGTGAGACAAATGAAAACAGTACAAGGTTAAATTCTCCACCCAGTAGGGGTGTGACAGTCTATGGATCACCTTAGAAAGCAATTATTCAGAGCTCACTGTCCTTCACTTAGTTATTATGACCACGGCACACTGTCCCTTACTCAATGACTATGATCAGTGTTAACTCCACTCAACAACCATGACCAGGGCATGCTACCCTTTACTCGGCAAGGCACATTGCCTATCACTCAATGACAATGACCAGGGCATGCCCCCTGCCACTTAAAAACTGTGACTGGGGCATATTGCCCTTCATTCAACATCTGTGACCATGTGGATTTTGCCTGCTACTCCCCCCCCCCCCCTGACAAGAATTCAAAACCTAGATCCCACGATGTGACTAACACATTACTAAATTATTCCAGGATCCCTAACCCTCTTCCTCACTGACTTAGCGATGTGGGCATAGGGATCTATGATCCTCAATTTTCACTGGTAATTTATAGTGTTGTTTTAGTTAACTAAAACTAAAACTAAAATTAATTTTAGTAACACCTAAAACATTTTGGTAAGCTAACCGGAACTAAATTTCACATAGGATAATAATAACTAAAACTAAAACTAAAAGTCATTGAGCTGATGAAATTAAACTAAAATATATATAGCTAACAATTTTTAATGACATCGCTGAAAGAAGACGAATGACCAGTGGTAGTCCCAGGAAACAAAACCCTTTACCAAATCGTTTCTTCGTAGCACCTGAGTATATTGTTTGGCTAAGGCAAACTGTTGGACAGCAGTCTGCAGTTGCTCAGCTACCTAGCCCCCAGGCCAGCCCCTTCCCTTAACAAAAAACCAAAACTAAAACTAAAATGGAAGTTATTAAATATTATAAAAAACTAAAACTAAAACTAAAATTGTAGTCATTGTTAGTGAAAACTAAAACTAAAATTAATCTTGAAATATTTTTTGTCAAAAAAAAACTATAACTAAAACTAAAATGTAAATGTTCAAACAAAACAACATTAGTAATTTAATATTTTTAGCTTACCTCACAACTGAAGAAAGCTTACAAGCCGAAATGTATTGTGAATTTATATATCTAATTTTAATGCTACTAAGCTAAAAATATTAAATTACCAGGAATAATTAAAGTAGCAACGAAAATCTACAACAATTTTCACTGTGTACTGCTCATTATGTAGTTACTTTTTGCAGGTACACAGCCATCTACCATTGGTATGAGAGATGCCAATTTCTTTCCTAACCAATCACTGTTAACCTTGCGGGTGTTGGCCGCCATCTGCAGTTCTTTGGGGGATTCCAAACGATGCAGGGCAATCACCAATAATTGCCATTAACCCGCCAAGTCTCTCACCCCTAAGGCCACACCACTGGGGGGTGGGTGGGTCTGGGTCATACCACTGCCTCACGCATGGAATATGCGTGCACATGACCGCGGGCTCACATCAGCTCAGACTACCAATGTGTAGTTTAGGAAGATGACACAAGGTAACCATACCAATAATGCGAATCATCCATGGTCACAGGTAATGACAAGTGGTATAATAAACTGAAGTGCCTGTTTAGCCTTAAAGACAGTGGAGATACATCTTCAAGGTGGTAGCAGTTTGTAGCAACATAAACTGCACTGATGTATATGACAGGTAATGACTTTAATATTGCTAGCTGTGATAAACCACTACCACCAGCGTTTGGACAGAAATAACAACTTATGGGATTATCAATCGCACTCATAAGTTCTACACATGGTAACAAACACTCAAGCTATTGTATGTAGTCCATAAGTTTAATCAATACGGCAGTGCTATTCCGGGTTGATTACTGCTTCCCCCCCATAATTATCCTTGAAGCAATTTTCACTACTTTTTACCTGCTTAAATACAAGATATGCTTAAATTTCTTTTATCTTACCTTATGATAGCACTTGCCTTAGTTTGTTGCTTGATAGACACTCTTTCTATAACTTCAGCAAGAATGGACAATTATGACAATTTAATTATTTTATTTGATCATATTCATTGTTGTTACTTTGTAGGTGTTATAACTTGTCCTCATTTATTATCCATATAAATATCAATCAAATTAATGCATTAATTGAAGAAATGTTTCCTTTAAATAACTCATTCTCTAAGTTTTAAATTAACTAAGTTATGCACAAGGAATAGGATGAATTTGTTGCAAATAGTACAAATACAATGTTCAAACAAAAGAATACAAAAAATGACAGCATTTGATAATAGTTTTGCAGTGGTGATATCTTGGACTATACAGTTGATGAATACACTGGAATAGAAAACAAAAAATCTAATAACAACTGGTTAACTAAAGTGAAAACTAAAATATTAAATGATTAAAGTTTATAAACAATAATAAAATGCAAGTCAATCGTATAATAATTATAACTAAAACTTAGCAGGGATGCAGTGATTAATTAACCCTGAGCACACATGCACAAGAGGGTTACAGTACTCAGTTTGAGCGTCATTCAGTCATTCTGTTACACAACAAAAAGTGGATCTTGAAGATGGCAGCCTCTTGAAGTGTAAAACAAGCATCAAAATGTTGCACTGGACATTGTAAGTAAAAAAGCTAGTTATTTTTAGGCCATACGATCATAAGCAATTGTTGGTAATGCTGCCCCCTATAGTCATGCCATATTACATGAGCAAATCATTCCTTTGCTGCCTGTGGTAGTTTTGCATTACAGTGTATTGGCTGTGGTGCAGAATGCTTTGAGTTTTCCATTGAAACTACTGGTGAGGTGAGTGTCACTTCTATGTTAAGCTTCTCTTATGAAAAAGACAGCATTGAAGTCTACCATTTCATTTCACGAGTTGCATATTGACTTGCCCAAGCTTTACATATCGACTTGCATGAGCTCTTATTGGCATATTCATATTGATACTACTCTAAATAAATTATTCTTTTGTTCTTTGTAATAGCTAGGTAGTGTATAGTAACACTGAGGTTTCATACCCTAGGTGCTTCATTTTCATAGTTTTAAATATAGAATTACATTTTCTGATCATTGTGACAGAGGCAGCACACCAGAATCATGTATTATTATTGCTATTGTTTTTGTTATAATATTTATCTCGCTTATTCACCATCATCATAATCATAATATCATTTTTCTAATTTAATGTTGCATGTGGTATGCCATGATCTTGTGCAAGTACTGATATGTTTTCATTTTTAGGTCGTTATAAATCAACTCACTATCTAGCTGTTGGCTGTCCTATAGGTTTCTGAAACCAAAAATTGGTAACTATGCATGCACTAGTGTTTCTTACATGTTGTATAGTATTATATAGTTTTCTTATACAACTAAACATTGACTTACTTGGTCGTTGCTGAATGGAGCCAGATGCACCATATTGCTGGGATGTAGTTTGAATCGTCTTGAGTGACTCTGCAAATTATTACAACCATCTAAATTACATTACTATAAAATGTACACATAGTAGCCTACCTTTCAGTTTTAGACAGATCGAGTGACACTCCATTTTAGTTAGGACTGCACAAAGACACCCAAACAAGCGAGGATTTCTGGATACCTCTAAATGAACTTGAAACAATATCTCGGTATTTTGGCTGATCTGTTCTTCCTTAGTGTTTGCTGGCTGTTTCGTGAACTTGTCTACTTGATCATGGCTGAGAATGTAACCAGCAAATAAGTGAAAGCAGAACCTTCTGGGAGTAACAGGTATAGAGGTGGCCATGTCTATCAGACAACCTTGTACAGCCTGAGCTTCACAACTACGATCACCAAGATTAACACTCTCATCTGAAAGCAGCACAACAGTAAAAGTCACAGAAAAACAACAAATAATAAAAACTGAATGGTTCATGTGAATTCTGGGCCTAACGATACACTTGGCTAAGTATGTCTTGTGGTAGTTACTGCGACTTCATAGCAGTGCAGTAAGTATAAGAAAATTTACAGTTTCAGTAAATATATATTCCATCTAGAAGATATTATACAGGTAAATAAGTCATCTCAATCTAGATTACACAGCCACGTCTCTCCCAATTGTATTACCAGCTTTTTAATGCTCCTAGAAGTATGCTAGTTATACTTTTAATTTTTACATGCCATGTACAATCCAAAATTTATTTTTGTCTCTCAGAACTCTTTGGTGGATTTCCAATGGTAGCTACTTACGTCTAGTTTCAGGGAGACAGACATCTGATTGCAGCAAGTCAACCAACAATTTTGGCTCATCACTGCTTTTGTATACTCTTCCCAGCGCCCCACCAAAGCACACTGCCATTTCACTGTTCCTTGAAAGATCATCAGCAACTGCAGACACTTTGATACTGAATCGTGGAGGAAATTCTCTCTGTTCACACATGCATCTTAAGGTAGCCATGGGAATGTCCATGAAATCCAGATCTCTTCTAGATATCTTGATTAAAAAAACACACATAGCTATTATTATTACTTGAGACTTCTGTCCTATTTGATCCACAAACCTTGTTTCTGCCTTTTACGGTGGCTCTCCATCCATCTTGTTCTAACTGACTAAGATTTACTATGTTAATGGTTAGGTCCTCGTGAGATGGAAGGAATGAAATCACCTTTTTTTTTGTCATATACTCACTGTCTGGGTATTGCTCCTTAAGAACCTATGAATTAATAAAATACTTATGAATTTTAGCTGAGACTTGGATAACTGAAATTTGGATAACTAAGGTTTGGATAACTAAGGTTAGAATAACTCGAGTTTAGGCTGCTGAAGTTCAATTAATTGAAGTTCGGATAACTGAAGCTGATTAAGCTAGAATTCATGTGCATTTCGATTTTTGTTACTAAGTCCATTAAATACATCATTTTAACACATAGCCTACCTGGAGGCATGGGCGCAAAAACTCCACTACAACATAATCTATACAAAACTCTCTTGATTTTCCCAGATTTGTAGGCTTAAATTGAATAAGAAATAGTTGAGAATCGTCCGTGACCTTTTGTTTGCACAAGTAGTCAGACAGGCAATAATGGCAGGTATGAGGTGTGCCAAGAGTAGCACAAGATTCCTTCACTTCACCGTAATCCTCAATCTTAGTTGGTCTGGAAAATTGAGTTACAATTTCTTCTGCAGACACTTCTGAAAACACTAGAGCTTTCTGGCCATTCACTGTGCGAAAATCATCTACTTTAGCCTTGCAAAATTTAATTCCTTTAATTAGATCAGTTTCACTGTACAGATTGTGTGGCATTGTGATGCTGATGGGTTTCTTAAATGTGACATCTTTCTCAGGATGGAGAGACAGAATTGCTGAAATTAGTCGACTATTAATTGGAAGTTTGAATAGTCCGAAGTTGACTCCAGCTGTTACAGCATATCTAAATGCTATCTTCTCTTCATCAATAAATCCCTCAGGAAAATCAACTGAGATGCCATGGCCTAGAGCTACGTTTTGTTTTCCACCTCTAGTGATCTCAATGGATCTCATCTTCATGTTTTCTGAAGGATGAGATGGTGGTACTATGGAAAGTAAAAAGTTTGTAAAACATTTTAGTGTTTGGATAAACTAATTCAAGTCACAATAAGTTAGTAAGTTAAGTACGACTCACATCTTTCATACAGATTAAGGTTTCCATCCCCCAATCCAACTGCCATGTTTTTGTTGTTCACTGAAAATGACATAGCACTAGAGGATGATTGTAGCTGCAAGAAAGTATGCATGTAAAATGACAATTGTACAATTCAGTACAGTAGAATGTCATGCTACTATTAGATTTTGGTATTGGCTGTTAGAACGAGAAAATTTGCTATTATTATAATAAAAGAAGAATCTGACTTTACTGCAACATGCCACTAAATGGAGAGACATAATTTGCAAACTACCTCTATTTTGTAAAGTTGAACAATGTGGTCATTCTCTCCATCAAACACAAAGACATCACCGTTACTGAACACTGCACCAATGTTTTTTCCAACTGAAGTCAATTGTACGCATGAGATATCATCTATAAGAAACATACAGACCCAACTTTAGTGTCATACTCTACACACCATGAAGCCAGTATGATGAAATTATTACAAGTGCTATTAATATTCAATTACCTGATAAATTGTTGATTTGAACTTGCTGCATTGAACTATTTGTAACATCTACCATGCTTATTGTCTTGCCATAAACAATGAAGAGATTTCTGAAAACACATGTATATTATATATATATAATATATATATATATATATAAGTTTCAGGCAAGTGTTTATAGGAAGATGTCAACCACTTACAAGTTATAATGTGAGAATATTGCATGAGGAACAGTAGAAGAAATAATAGCCCCTACAAACATAACATAATATTCTAAACATCCTGTAAATTCGGGATAAACTTTATTTATTTATTTATAGTTTCAGAAGAGTTTTCAAGTCCAGATTTAATTCTAAAAAACATTATTAAGCATTAAGGATTTATCTTATTCTCTTTAAGGCCTCTGTCTCTATATAATATTGTAAGAATACTAGTAGTGTGCTTGAGCACAAATGGCGAGCGAGCCTTAAACTACACTATTGTTAAACTATTGATTTTAACAACTAACATTCAAACTACTAAAATAAAGTCGAGTTGTTAAATTACGCATATGCGGTAAAGGGGATTCAATGCCATAGTAACCGCTCCCTGCAACCGTTTGAATTGAAAAAAAAATACACATTATTTAAACGTTATCTTTGTGATATGCTTGTGTGGAGGGCGGACCCTACACTAAAGCAGATACGAAGGAGTAATCGTGGACACTTACCTTGCACTTCAGAGAAATCGCTTGTTTGATCACTGAGTACTGTATGCATTGTATACCAGTTTATTTTGTTTGTTAGCGTTCATTTTATTTTGATTTCCAGTATGATTCATCCAGGTGGGAGGTTGCAGAGATAAGATTGCTGGACTGCCCACTGGGGGAGAGATTTTCACGTGCTCTGTTTTGTACTCGATTCTGTCTTATAAAAACATATAAAATAACACTCTGGGCAACGCCGGGAGAGGGATTTATACAGGTATTAGGGCAGAAAGTCAAGAAGAGCTGCTGAATCTCTGGTGGCAATGACTGATCAACGACCGATAACATTGGCAAGGGGAAAGAAAACTGTCTCGGTGAATAGGGAAAGGATCGCCTAGACGGAAAGAGAGAGCCAACCTCTACAGCTTGAGCTAAGTAGTAGCTAAAACGCACAATACTTGCACACAACTGGACATACCTACACAAGACTTACCTTCGTGGTTCTAGTGGACAATGAGTTTTCAAGTTAATACTGTTGGGTACAGCTATAACTATGACAAAGAGCGCATTCACTCACCGCCACCACAAACTTGAATAGAAATGGAACTCCAGTAAGTTTTTGAGTTTAAACTCTGCACCCGCAAAAAAATTCAAAGCATACACAATTCAATTTCTAGTATGATACGGGTAATGATCGTTAAACAGGAGGATACCGTTTAGTGACGTTTGGGACGGGGTCGAATGCTGAGCTAACTAAAAAATACGAGAGGGTCAAAGTACAAAATTACATACGTACGTCCAAACATAATATTATATATAAATTAACAAGCATCCCCGATTTTCAATTGTTACCCCTGAGAGTGTCTCGCTCGCTTCGCTCGCTCGCCAACAACGTCCATTTCTTTAGCCAGTTTTGCATTTACCTCGAAGTAAATGCACAGTCATAAATAATGTTTTTGAAAATTTTTTTTAATGAATTAATTGAAATGACATCAAAATTTGCTTGCAGTGTGAGTACAAGACTGCAATTTAACACCTACATAAAAATCACCTTATTATTTTATATATAGATCTGCTTGAAAGTTCAATTATTTTGTAAAATAATAGAATGGGCATGCCCATTTACAAAAAGTATTTCATGTCATTAGCTAGTTTACTTACCAAGACAAAGTGTTGAACCATGCTGGATATTGGTTTTGTAATTATAGATACATAGGCATAGAACATTCTTGAGCTCATCTGGAAATAGCAGTGCAACATATGGTTCCCTTGGATCAGGATGAACATGAAGGCTAATGAGACAAATTAACACAAACAATAACAATGGTATCATTATTAATAACAACAGAAAATTTGAATTCTCTACTTCAGTTGGGTCGATGGCAAAACCATGCAAAATGAAAAAAAAATTGGTGTGGGGCTAGTCCCACAGTGAGAGAGCAGAGAGAAGAGAAAAGCAATCAAGGATGAAGAAAAGAACAGAAAACTGAAGACGATAGGAGTCATTTTGTACGTATGTTATTGTATGTTATTTGTTTAGATGTTTGGTAGAGTGTCCTGGGCTGTACACCTGTTTACATAGTTTATATATATGCAGAGGGTGACTTGCACATGTATAGAGAGTGACCTGCACACAGAAGGTAACTGTCATACAGAGGTTAACTTGCATATAGAGGATGACTTGCACACATATAGACAGCATGTAAGTTGCTCTCTGGATATACTAGTGGTATGCTTGAGTACAAATGGCGAGTGAGCCTCCCTAGTTGGTTACATAAGATTATAGCATTGTGATTAATTTTAACTTCTAATACTCCCACAACTAAAAACGGTGAGTTTTTAAATTACGTACATATGATAAAGGAATTTCAATGCCATAGAAATCACTTAATAAAAAAACCCAGGTATTTCTGAGGAGTTACCGCACAGGCTTGAACCTAACATATTAAGACATGCTTACTGCTGTTGTAGCTGAAAAAGCTGTGTAAAGGCAGCTAATATATGTACTTGCTACTAAACCTTGACGTTGTGCTATTATTTAGCTAAGCAGTAGCTGTAACACACGACAACACTTTCACACAGACATGCTTACTGAACATACCAACACAAGACTTACCTTCGTGCTTAGACTATTGGACAATGGATTTTTAGGTAAGTAACAACACTGTTGCATAGTGCGTATAACTATGACAAATAGCGCATAAACTTACCACCACCACTATTTCGAATAAAAAATTGAACTCCGGTAAGTTTGTAAGTTTTAACTGCACCTGCAGAAGAATTCAAAGTGGTAAACAATTCAATTTCTTTGAATGATACGGGTAAAGATCGATAAATCAAAGGCTTCTGTTTAGTGCGCATGGGACGGGATCGACCTCCTAGCAAACCCAAAAGTGCGAGAGTTAAAGTACAAAATGACATATGTATGTCCGCACACACACACATATATATATATAAATACAGAAACATCCCCTATTTTCAATTGTGACCCTGATAATGTCTTGTTAGCTTCGTTCATTCGCCAATTAAACAATGCACATACCCACCAATTATCTTTCCGGTTACATTTTGTTTATTAATTCACCCCAGAGAGTTTGACCTAGTTGACCCCTGAAGAGGATATTGGCATGAAGTCAAATGTTGGGATCAATTATGTGTATATTGTCTGTTAAAATGAAATTATTATTATTAATTTCAGCCAAGAGTGACTTGTTTGCAGGTTGTCAAGGAAATGAGCATCAGAGTTTTGGTAGCTAAAAATTTATAACGTTATAATCAAATTGTTTTGACACCTCCAATTATCATGAAGATTATTATTAATAGTCCTCATTTATTACTTTTTTGGCAAATAAAATACTGTGATAGGAACATATGGCTACATGAAACAATTTTACAGTAGCTAATCAACCCTCAGTGCGCATACGCAAGAGGGTTATAGTAGTCATTTATGTATGAACTTACTCAGATTTAGGACCTTTCATTGTGTTACTTTTATAAATTTCGTGCTTCATTAGTTTATACATATACTAATGTGGGATGATATCAGCATTAGTTTAGGTTTAAGGAAGTGATTATAGTGCAAAAGCCTATTGTAGCTTACAAATCATTACTACTGTGGTTTTACACATGTACAATGAGGCACCTTATAAGTCTACTCTAGCCCCTCACAGTTGTTATTGCTTTTCTTTCTTACCTAATTAATTATGCATACACTCATTTTCAACTACTTGCCTCAAAGGTTTATATCCAGGCATCATTTCTGCCAGAGGTATTGTGTGTAATAATATGCCCCACTGTTTATCGGACTCATTTGAGTATGAGATGTCAGTATTCATGCCAGCAATGATGAGAGAGGAACCATCTGGAGTGAACTCTGCGAGACAAGGCTGCAGGAAGTATAACAAACATTGTGCTAAAATTGTGCAAATAAAAATGAGAGGGTAATTGCAGAATGAAGCAAATAAAGTAAGAAAAGTTAAAAGAGAACACATTTAGAGAAAAAAAGTTAAAAGTTAACAAAGTGACACTAGCTAATTTTAGCCACTTTGAAGGAATGTCTGTCATACCAGTCATTTTTAAACTAAAAAAAGAGTTGACAAATCAACGAGTAGCATAATGCTTGATTGCTCATGGACTGCGTAATAAAGTATGCTTAATCAGCCATTACTGACTGGGTGATTGGGGACATCAAAGTTTTTATATAGCATCAATAATCCAATTATGAGGAGGGGAGGGTGTGGGGGAGTTAGTGGGTGTTAAAGAGGCCAAGAGTAATTAAAACATTACTTTAGATCATAATAAATTACAGGAATACAAGTAAGACTACATTTATAGTGCTGCAATTTTCTTTTAGAGCCATTTTTAATAAGTGTATTGCTTGAAAAGAGTAGTACTAACTGGTTCTGAAGATACAGTAATTGCTGAATTTGGGCCTCCGAGGATATTATAGTAATTTTTGAGCATCCTATTATGGCCACCATGTTTCTCCATGTGGACAATGACATAATTTCATCACTAAGATCCTTGAATACTAATTTGGCATCAGGTTGAGAAGTTATAGACCACAAATAAACCTAAGGAAAAACATAAAACATCCACTTGTTGTATCATACTACCTGTGGCTAACCTCATGCTTAGTTGCTATGACAAGCTGGTCAAGACCCTTGAAGATGATGTCCTTCACATCAGACTTGTATTTATAGTGCCCAATTTTGATGAAGTTGTCCTGTAAAAAAAAAAAAACATAAAAAATATAAAAAAAATATGAAAAATATGAAAAAACAAACAAACATTCTTTGAAAGTGTCATTTGTAATTGCTATATTACTTACTAGTGTTTGAGTCGTGTCCTCCAGAGTTTTTTGATCGCTGTAATTGACTGCAGATGAAGAGAATTGCATTTCCAATAAATCTGTCTACAACCAAAAAACTTAAATGACATTTAATGCTTTATACACTATGAGTTAGATTTTTACCATTTTCCTTTGCTTTTTCCGATATTTTTGGACTCCATGCTTTAAGGTATCTGTAGAAGTAGATTGAGTATACAAAATCAATTTAAATTATTCTTTCCTTCATTTTATACTGCCTATAACAAATTTATATATTCAAAACATTTAAATTTACATAAGTATGATGGATTTGTGTATGCATAAAGAAGGTGTTGCTAACTTTGTATCCAAAGACTTAAATTGCTTGTGCTATAATGCAACCATATTATACTGATGACATTTCTGTAACTCCCATATATGTATGGCATTACTAATTGACCTTACTTTATAAGGAATATTAGAGTAATGAGGCAGTACAGTTAGGTGTACCCAAGACTAACAATGGCATACTCAAAACTATTGCTGATTCTTGGACAATATTACTCTAAAGAAAATAGAACCCAATTTCATTAAAAAAAAGTTAAAAAAAATTGCTATGTTTTAAGATAATCTTTTACCGTCTTTTGTTCCTAACTGTGTAGCACTCTTTCCGCAACTCTCAATGCCAAGTCCACTGTCTAATATTTACAATATTATAATCATGTTATTGGCCATAATCATATGAAGAAATCACCTCGACTATATGTAGATCCAGTACTGTTTGAAAGTGATGTCACCCTATCTACATCCAACAGACAGTCCTCATCATCATCATCATCGTCAAAAATGTCATCTGAAGATTCCCGAAAAGCTGGAAGAGATGAAGGGAATGGTATGTCTGCTTCTGGACAGGGTGGGTATTTTTCGTGCCCGTACTTTACTGGCATTGACACTGTACGTTCTGGTCGCCCACTGAAACATCCATCTGACTCTTTCAATGATGAATTACAGCAGCTCCATTTTCCTCTTTTATAAACTCCCAAGTGATATTTGTCTAGCATTGTATTTCCATTTTCTATTGAGGCTGCAACAGTGCAAGAAGGCCATTGTGTTTATTTTAAGATTTAGAAAAATTTATGAGCAATGAGAGAAGCATTATGTGGTGTGTGTTTTGAAAGTGAAAATCATGGCATGCATGACTAATAATAGATTAAATAATAATAATAATAATAATAATAATAACAATAAGGATGATGATGATAATAATAACATTATAATAATGATAATGCTAATAATAAATAAATAATGAATAAATAAATACAGAAATACACACATACATACATGCATTCATAAATAAATAAATACATAATTAAATATACAAGCAAATAAAAATATAAATAAAAAAATATAAATAATAAATAATAGTAATAACAATAATAATTCTGTCAGTATTCTTACTTTTTCTAATAGTATTTATCCAATCTTCTCGTTCTTGTTCAGTTTGTACACGGAAATACATAAGCTCCCGCTTATTTCCAATCTGTGACAATATTACAATCAATCAAGTCACAATTACAAACCATATTATAAACCACCTTAATAGTGTTACTAAACTAATTCTCTCTGAAAAATAGTCCTAAATACCTTATTTCCCTTCATTCTTATAGTACAATTTTTGCATCAAGACTTTTTGTTAAAATGTTATTGTATCAGTAGGTTGGGTTTCCTCTGATTAAGTGTACCTGAAAGTATTTGTAGTTCTGGTGAAAATCATTGTCTTTGACTGGTTCTACAATAACAATGTCTTGGACAGAAAATTCTCCTCTGGAATCTTTTGCCTATAAGTAACAACAACAACAAGTAACAAAACAACAATTATAACAACTACTAATTGGCGAGCGAGCGAGACACTTACAGGGGTAACACAATTGAAAATCGGGGATGTTAGTTTATTTATTTATTTATTTATTTGTATATATGTATGGACGTACGTAAGGCATTTTTGTACTTTGACCCTCGCGTTTTTGTGTTAGTTCGGTTGTCGACCCCGTCCCAAATTGCACTAAACAGAATCCTCTGGTTTATTGATCAGTACCCGTATCACCCTAGAAATTGAATTGTTTACCGTTTTGAATTCTTTTGCGAGTGCAGTTCAAACTTGACAACTTAAGGGACTTCCATTTCTATTCGAGTTAGTGGCGGTGGTAAGTCAATGCGCTCTTTGTCATGGTTATAAGCCGTGCGCACAGTATTTACCTGAAAATACATTGTCCACTAGACTACTGCGAAGTCTGTGTAGGTGCATGTCCAGCTGTGTCAAAGCATTGTGTGTTACAACCACTACTTAGCTAAAGAATATCACAAAGAAAACTTTTAAATAACGTGTATTGTTTTGTTGTTGTTGTTTTTCCCTTCAATTCAAGCAGTTGCAGAGAGTTGTTACTATGGCACTGAAATCCCTTTACCCTGTATGCTAAATTTAAAAACTGGACCTTATTTTCAGTAGCTTCAGTGTTAGAAGTCAATAAAAATAGTATAGTCTTTAGGCTCGCTCGCCATTTGTGCTCAAGCACACCACTAGTATGACTACAATTCTTGTGATCTCTATAGTTAGAGCTGCTGGTATACAGTTAGTCACTCACTGTTTCTTTCTCGTAGTACACCAAACTGTTCTTCGTGAGCTCCACGAAACGCCTTTGAAACTTCTTTCTGGTATTGCTTGCTGGGTTGGAGCGTCCCCGTTGTCTCTTCTCAATATAACCTTTCTTAATGACCTGAGTTGCAATACCTCCAGGAATTGTATTTCTTTTCCAATAGTCTCGGCCACCACTCGCCATTCTGCATCCAACGATGTAGCGGGCACGATCTACAGTCCCGCAGTTCTTATCAAAAAACTCATTTCATTGGTTAATCAAATCATGTGACCAATTATAGCGCCGCGCGTGACCAATTATAGCGCCGCGCAAGGGCTAGGGCTAGGGCTAGGGGACCAATCAGAAGAATTCTTTGATAAGAACTGCGGGATGGCTCGGCACGATTACTATTCCGGCCTGGTCTGCGTAAGGTAGGGCACCGGTAGGGTCTCATTTACTGTGACCGGACCGACCCGATTACTGACTAGTCTCGCGGGGCGAGACCCTTTACCAAACCCAAAGCGAGGAAAGGGTCTGGTCAAGTGAGGGGGGGTGGGTGGGTGCGGGGGGTTGCGTACAGGACCCATGAATTCCTGGGGGAAATGTGGTATCAGGACACCAAATTACCACAAAACGCGAATTATAACCGTTTCGCTTATTGCTCTGCTCTCACAGTTCCTTCCATCTTGGAGAATGAAACTGAAAAGAATTTGGGAGTGACCTTGGATGAAGTATTAGAGATCCATAGAGACAGTTACTTGTGTAGGCTTTGTGATATGACATTTTTGAAGATGTCAGAACTTCACCAGAAGATAGAAGAATTGGAATATTCTTCTCTTCTTCGCCTGACCAGAAGATAAGTCACTTCTGCATAAGCAAAAATTTGGTGTCCTGATTAACACTGCATTTCCCCCAGGAATTCGTGGGTCCTGTAGCGCACCCCCCCCCCCCCCCCCCTAGTCTGGCGGGCCAGACCCTTTACCTTCTTTTTTATGGGCGGGGGAAGGGAAAGGGTCTGGAGTCGTCACTAGCATCAATGACTTGTTCGAGCCACCCCGATTTTGGGGTGGCGGTTTTAGCACATTCCTTGGTACATTCGTCATGGGACGTCATTATAATGCGTCATTATACGGTTCTTTTTTTTTCTTCAAGCATGGGAGACTCTTACCTGATGAGGTTTGTAATGTAAGATTACAGCTACTTGCTTCCAATGCTTCCTTCATTCAATTACACCAGGCTAACACTACTCCAGAACGGAGTCTTGAGAGATCTGATCTCTCTGCAACTAGCCTACGGACATATCTAGACTCTGATGGAAGATCAGAGCCACAACCTAAGCAGAACTCCATAGCTAAGCCGGATCGCAACCTGGTATGCTGGTCGAGCTGCAAGTTACAGCTGCTTTCCCGGGAAATATTAAAATGCGCGGGGGAATATGTGACGCAATTTTGACACTTTTTAATTAAATTCCTCAGGAACAAGTCGTTGATGCTAGTGACTCCAGACCCTTTCCCTTCCCCTGCCCATAAAAAAGAAGGTAAAGGGTCTGGCCCGCCAGACTACCCCCCCCCCCTCACTTGACCAGACCCTTTCCTCGCTTTGCGTTTGGTAAAGGGTCTGGCCCTGCGAGACTAATTACTGACCACCTTACCTTGCGTAGCGTTACGCTGATGTTTGCGATACGGTTTTATAGGTAAATGCGAGTCCTATGGTGACAATGATTAATCACACTCCATAATGATTCTGTCACAAGAAGCAGGTAAGGAAGAGACCTCTCTACAAGTACTATACTTGGGGGCTATCCTAAATTTTCTATGTGGTAAATTATTTATGCTGGTTGTTGAGGAGAGTTAGTGTGGTATATTTCATTTCCTTCCCTACCATTTATGTCCTTTGCCATGCTTAATCATCACATAGTTCTCATGATAATGTGTGCAATAAGTAATTAATCTTGAGTGTAACTGGTTTAGACTCCATACTGAGAGTGGTTGGTAGTTTTTGTCAAGTTTGTCATCACAATGCAATGCACATCAAGCAACATAATGCTTCTGAGTAAAAAAAAATACAAGGATGCACTGTTCTAGCGTAATATAACTCCAAGAAATTAATTAGCAATAGCTATATTTTAATATAATCTTTGAGAGTGAATAAATTGGTTAACTCAGAATCACTATTTGATTTGACTTTCAATAGTCTGGCCTATCTTTCAGTGTCTAAGATCTGTATGGTGGCCATAGTAACTCTAGGTTAAACCCAATCAATAATTTTCACAGATCCTCTAATATTGTAAACTATTGGAGTTAGCTTATTGCAATAATCCACTTGTTGAAAAATTACAAGCAATAAGCATACCCCACAGTAGTGTCATTTTAGTTAACTAAAACTTAAACCAAAGACCTGTAGAAGACGGCCAATCCCATTAAAGCAAAACCTACTGGTAGAATGGATGAATAAACTCAAACTAAGCAATTTTAATTTCAACTTAATCTTCTTGAATCACGCAATTATTAATTGGAGATATAAATTGCCATTTAATTAAACATCCTAAACATAAAAAAAGTAATTTATTTAGCTATAGCTATATTTAAGATTAGAATACTACTTTTTTATTGTTAGTAAAAATTGCATGAGTAACTTTCTTCAGGAGTGCCATTAACTAAGTCAGTTCATAGTAAACTATATAACTAGTTAATTCTTTAACAGAATATTGAAGAAATAGTTAATAAACTTACTAAAACTAAGCCTTCAAGTTCTTGTATTTAATATGAATAACTGTAAATGATGAAAATCTGGAAGTGAGATCCTCATTAGGTTGATGGGTCTCAATAGTGAGTGCTGTAGACTTCATATCTGGGAGTGAAGTAAAGTAGTCTGTATCTGTAGCTTCTGTACTGGCCAGTAGTCAGGAGGCTGTGAGAGCCATGACGGACCTGATCATCAAAGTTGAGATTTAACAAGCACAAGCACTCCTGCTATGGTTCCCCGAGATCCAAGGTCAGCAGGATTGTCTGGAAAGGAGACATGTCTCCAGTGATTAGCTGGAATTCAATCGACAATTGACACAACACGATGTGGTAGCCATATAAGTTTTCAGATGGTGTGGTGATGTGTTAATCCAACCCAGAGCAATGGTAGAATCGCTCCAGGCGAAAACATCCTTCAGATCAATGTTGAGCTCTCTACTCGCTGTAGACAATAGCTTGCTCAACAAAACTTCAGAACACAGTTCTAACTTGGGAATAGTTTGAGTCTCGGCTATCACCAGTGTAGTTGACGCTGAAGTATCAGTGTAAGTAGCCCGAAAGTAAACTCACCTCTGTAAACTGTCTAAGCTACATGCATATGAGTACCTCCAAAAGAAAAAAAATGCTCCATTATTCATAATTATTATGTACCTATGGGAGCCCTTTGTTTTACATTTTGCATTTTTAACCTTTCCATGTTGCAGGATTATGTATGGAGTCAGTTTTGTGTAACTAGTCACAAAAACAATTTATGAATTTCTATAGCAACTATACAAGGATGAACAACTATTTCATATTTTGTCACAATATAATTTACACCATTTCAGCAAGTCAGTCAATTAGCTATGGGATATGGAGAAAAGAAGGAAGGTGTTCATGATTCAACTGTTCACCATGATTACACTATTAGTGAGTAACGTGATTGAAATAGTACGAGGCGAAGCCGAGTGCTATTTCAATTGCTTTACGAATGCTATTGATCCCTAATAGCACAGTTTACCCATGCTACCCCACTCGCTAATAGTAGGCCATCTTTTTTAAAAGTCATTTGCAATTGTAACTATACTAGTGATGTGCTCTAATAGCACAAAATAGCAAAGCGAGCGATGCATGTTCCCTGTAATTGCAGCTATTCCATGCATGCTTGGTGTGGCTACAAAATATTGTCAAAGTGAGAAAACATAGTGGTAGCTTTTTTCTATAATGAAGGCTCCTGGTACCGTAATCCTCAGGAATAGTCTAATAAATAATTAGGAACATTTAATGGCTTTTCAAAAAGAACGATTCTTTACTTTGCTACCTGTTTTGTTTTAGCTCTCCTCCTCCTTGCCCTGTCATTTTCATTTCTTATCTCTCTCCTTACTAATTTTTCTTCTGGAGTTTCTAACGCCCTCAAAGCTCTTGACAGAGCGTTTCTAACGTTTTGTCTCTCTTTCGCAGAATTTGTTTCACTGGGCATCGCTACTTCGTACGGCGGGTAAACAACGGGTTTCACTGGGCATACATACTTCGTACGGCGGGTAAACAAAACTTACCCGGCCCGCGCAAGCGCGTAGGAGAAAATGTGCACACGTACGCCCACGCACGCCCACGCAAGAACAAAAACAAGCGAAGCGAGCGATGCATGTTCCCTGTAATTGCAGCTATTCCATGCATGCTTGGTGTGGCTCGGAACATTTAATGGTTTTTCAAAAAGAAAGATTCTTTACTTTGCTACCTGTTTCTGTTTCGTTTTAGCTCTCCTCCTCCTTGCCCTGTCTTTTTCATTTCTTATCTCTCTCCTTACTAATTTTTCTTCTGGAGTTTCTAACGCCCTCAAAGCTCTTGACCGAGCGTTTCTAACGGAGTTTCTAACGTCTCTCTTTCTAACGTTTTGTCTCTCTTTCGCAGAATTTGTTTCACTGGGCATCGCTACTTCGTACGGCGGGTAAACAAAACAAAATGTTGCTAAGAAGGTTACCCGGCCGCGCAAGCGCGTAGGAGAAAAGGTGCACACGTACGCCCACGCAAGAACAAAAACAATTTCTAGACATATCGCGAACTCATTAGAGAGTCAGCTCCGCTCGCTTCGCTGGATTATCTAACCTCATCTCACACAGTGGATTTTGGTCCACATGAACAGGTCAAACCAGTTGCTATTCTAGCTGTCAGCTCTTTTTCTCTTGCTATGTTTTTTGAATGATTTGTCTTCATTTTGACTCTTTGTTTTGAGTAAAGTACTTAGCTAGCTAGCTACTTTGAGTACGTCAGGGATAAGTTAAGCAATTATAGACTTGGATTTTGGTATTTTGGAGAGGTCCCTCTCTACCTACAAACTATTGACAGGAAAGAACTTTACAAAAGGGGAGGAGTGAAAAAGCTTACTGAGCATTATCTAAGATTAGTTTGCAGGTATCTGTAGTCATAGTGAACTTAGGCTGTATTTATTTATTATGCACTCTGAAATAAGAGAAGGTTTTATTATTGGAATGAGAATGGGTTCTACTGATAATCTTAGGAAAAAGATCACTTCATTTGCTGGAGATTTTCTTCATTTACATACATTAAATAAAGGTTAGAAATCGAATCTCGCCTTAAGACAATTTTTTTACAATATTGTAGTACTAATTGCTGCACCAAGTTCAAGTCTGGACATATACACCATGGAAGACAGATATTTTAGTTCTGTTTTTCACAAATTTGTTCTTATGCCTAACTTTTGCATTTCAAGAAATTGGCTCCAAATGCTTAACATGAGTTTTACTGGATAGAAGTCTGAGGCAGATAGTTGGATACAAGTGGTGAATAACAAATCAAGAAATTAGTTCACAAAATGTAAAGCTTAGTAGCTATGGCCCTGTTCATATCCTAGATGATTAAATGAAGACAAATCAACAAAGACCATTTTTTTGCCCCGTCTTACTGCATCTAGCATGCTTCATGAACAATTCATTATGCTGTTGAAATAGGCCATGATACAGGTTCAAAGATGACAATGCCATCACAAGAGCACCCACAAAATTAAAATGTATTAAATAAATACGCCAAAAATTTATTTTGGATTCAAAAACGAATGTCAGAAAGTGATTCTACACCTCAGAAAACCCTATACTAGAGTTATTGCACATAGCTATGTCTCTAGAAAATAATGACCTCCAATTTTTATTTTTGCAGATGTGAAACAATAATATTGTTTTAATATTTGCAATTTCGCAAGCTCCAGTGTCAAAAAAAATTAATACACTCCAATTATAGCTCACTTGCGCGTGGTCTACGAGTTGGTGTGGCTTCGGTGGTGGTGTATGCCGAAGTGGTGGTTTATGCTGAAGTGGTGACGTCGATTCTGGTTAGCCTGAAATCGTATACTAGCTAACTAGTCCGCCTGTACGCTGTACTTACCCTGATGCATTTTTTCCCAGCCGTGAGGACCTCTTTACTGTACTACTAGAGTGTGCTCTCAGCACCAGGGCAGGGTGGGAGTAGTCTGCAGAGCCAGACCCACGTAGCGGGGACATGACCATACCAAATTTTTTCAAGAGGAATTTGGAAGTGGTCACTACCCCACCTCATAATTTCTACCCAATGGAGATGAAGATTGATATTCTCTGATGATTTTTTTTTTTTTTAAGTTTCTGTAGCTTTTATAGTTGAAAGAGTTGCTGACAGAGGTGATTAGACCTTTAGGGACACATAGAGAGGTATTTGCAAATTTTTCAACGGAATATGGTCTGCTTTGTGTGTCTCCCTTTCCTTACTCATACTAGCCATGCTTGCTAAACCAAGCTGTGAAAGGGTGGCTGACAGTATAGGGTTGAGGAGGACCATTCCCGGCCACAGTACAAATATGTGCGGCAGAACAAATTTGGTATGGCGATGTCATCCCCAGACCCCCATTCCCAGCATAGTGGTTCGGTAAAGGGTCATGCTATGCCAGACTAGGTGGAGAGTGCATTGGCACTTGTAGTTATATACAATGTCACCATAGCTTATACTAATATAGTTTTAAAGAAAGTGTGTGTGTGGGGGGGACCTTTAAAGTAAACATTGAATGTAGCATTTATTTATTGGTTAAATTCTAACTTGGCAAATTAGCTAATTGCCACCTGAGTTTACACATAATATAGGGTTTAACTACAGAAGTTTTTGCTGGTGGGAAGGGGAAGGAAACAAGAGGGAACATTAGTGTTAAAGTACATCACCCAGATAATTCAATGTTTGATACAGAGGGGGAAGGGGACAGGGGCGGTTCAAGCGCTAATGATGGGGAGGCGCCCAATTTTTTTTAGGTCTAAACTTATGTAATTTATTAAAAATATATAAATGATTTGGACATGTATTAAAACAAAGAGCATAAACTAGCATGCATAAATTTTTTCCTGTATTGGTACTCCTGTGCATTATAACTTTTCCATAGACCATGTTCGGAGAGGGGGGGGGGGGGGGGGGGGGGCCTTGCCGCTCCCCACCCACAAATAGAGTTTCCTCAATCTATATAATTGTCCTACTCTAATACATATTTTATTATATAAGGTGTAATTTGATGTATCTCAAATTATAGCTCCACCCTCTAATGCTGATGTTTTTCTCCTTTAGTGAAAACTTCTGTATCAACCCTGATATTAATATATGCATTTTGGACAGCAAAACTGGTACATTCAATTGTTATTATAGCAACTTTTGTCATTCATTGAAATTCCACCTTATGTAATCAAATACGTAGGGGAATTGTATAAGAACTCTAAATAGCCAACTAGTGATCTTATATATACAAGTATCAGAACACAACTATCACAGCATAGGAAGAAAATGGTCTAGTAAAAGTCACTGATTTAAAGTACATCAGTTACCAGTAGTTGGTAATATTGGTTTCCTGAGTATTGTGTAGTAAAGTAGCAGTGGCAGTAGTGGTGGTAGTAAACAGGATGATGATGATGATGATTACAGTTGTGCTACCAGTCCACTTTGTTTTACTTTTCATACCTCTGTTGAGAATTACTGTTGTAGCAACAACACTGTGCTTACTTAGTCCATCTGAGTTTTTTTGTTTTGTTTTTCATGTAACGTGCTTTATTATCATAGAACCATTCAAATATGTAAGCCTTTTTTTTAGGTATGATTTTGAAATAGCTGTAGCCTCATACTGGACTGGTAGTATTACACTTCTTGTTATTGAATAGTCATGCTGGCCTTTGGTGTTAATAGTCATGCTGGCCTTTGGTGTTAATAGTTATGCTGGCCTTTGGTGTTAATAGTCACATGACTGGTATGAATCCTTATGCTTTCATCCTATTCATCATTACAGTATGTGTTCAGATGCATAGCTACAGTAAGTATTCATACAAAAGGTATTGAAATCAGGTTTGTTGAACCTCATGATATTGCAGCACATGGTAGTAATGTGCACTTGATTGATTTTGAATCCAACCAGTTACTGATTTTAAGCATCTTAGTAATAACCCTGGTCTTCTTCGTTATGGTTTTAATTAAGTAGATAATACTATGGTTGTCGGGATCAGGGCCAAAGTGTTACGTGTGGACCTGCCGATTCTACTAATAGTAATTGCTGCCACCTTGTAAGTACCTCAATCCCTTCGGCAACTAGTAGTAGCTACCCCTTATGACTGGCCTTCCCCAGTGTTCTCTGTGAAGAGGGTTTAAAGTCTTTTAATACAGCAAACAGGACAACACAAAAGCGATGAAGGTGATACAGACTGAAAGGACGAACTTAAACTCATGTGCGTACTGGCCTTTTATATGGAAGGCCGGGATACGCCCACATAATGACACACTTCTAAAACACGCACACTAAATGACCATAAAACGCAATACCTCGTGGTATCTATAAACACATGCACACGCACACACAGATACTCTACTAATTAAAACAGTTCAGTTCAGGGCTATGTAGGCATGCCTGCCTGTCTGCCACTCGGAACAGGGCGTGGCCCCACAATGGTCATAAAATTTTGTGTGATAATTGTTAAAATTTTGTGTGATAATTGTTCAACTATTGTGTATATGTGTGTTTATTCTTAGAAAATTGATCTGAGATGCACTCTCAAGAGTCTTTGATTCAATGGTAGGTGATGTATTCATGACCATAAAAGCTTTCATATTTAATTGCTACATTATGATCATTGACCTGTACGTATATGGTGTGCATTGATTAGTTGTAATTGAGTGATGGGCATTGTGGATTAGCGTGCCCGATTAGCTATAATTGAGTGAGAGGCAGTGTGGACTAGTGTGTAATTGAGTGAGGGGCAGTTTGGACTAGCGTGTAATTGAGTGAGGGGCAGTGTGGACTAGCGTGTAATTGAGTGAGGGGCAGTGTGGACTAGCGTGTAATTGAGTGAGAGGCAGTGTGGACTAGCGTGTAATTGAGTGAGAGGCAGTGTGGACTAGCGTGTAATTGAGTGAGGGGCAGTATGGACTAGCGTGTAATTGAGTGAGGGGCAGTGTGGACTAGCGTGTAATTGAGTGAGAGGCAGTGTGGACTAGCGTGTAATTGAGTGAGGGGCAGTATGGACTAGCGTGTAATTGAGTGAGGGGCAGTGTGGATTAGCGTGTAATTGAGTGAGGGGCAGTGTGGACTAGCGTGTAATTGAGTTAGAGGCAGTGTGGACTAGTGTGTAATTGAGTGAGAGGCAGTGTGGACTAGCGTGTAATTGAGTGAGGGGCAGTGTGGACTAGCTTGTAATTGAATGAGAGGCAGTGTGAACTAGCGTGTAATTGAGTGAGGGGCAGTATAGACTAGCGTGTAATTGAGTGAGAGGCAGTGTGGACTAGTGTGTAATTGAGTGAGAGGCAGTGTGGACTAGCATGTAATTGAGTGAGGGGCAGTGTGGACTAGCATGTAATTGAGTGAGGGGCAGTGTGGACTAGCGTGTAATTGAGTGAGAGGCAGTGTGGACTAGCGTGTAATTGAGTGAGGGGCAGTGTGGACTAGCATGTAATTGAGTGAGGGGCAGTGTGGACTAGCATGTAATTGAGTGAGGGGCAGTATAGACTAGCGTGTAATTGAGTGAGAGGCAGTGTGGACTAGCGTGTAATTGAGTGAGGGGCAGTGTGGACTAGCATGTAATTGAGTGAGGGGCAGTGTGGACTAGCGTGTAATTGAGTGAGGGGCAGTGTGGACTAGCGTGTAATTGAGTGAGGGGCAGTGTGGACTAGCATGTAATTGAGTGAGAGGCAGTATTGACTAGCGTGTAATTGAGTGAGAGGCAGTGTTGACTAGCTTGTCCGATTAGTTGTTATTGAGTGAGGGGCAGTGTGGATTGGTGTGTGTGGAATATGGACATTGAACTTTGGCACTTTATCATTATTATTGTTGTGCGGTCATTTATCATATCCTGTGTCAGTGTTATATATTGTATATGCTTGTTGATGATAACATTCTATTACCTGGACTGAGTATTATCCTACATGGTGGCAGCAGTGGGATACAATGGCTATATCCCTTAAACGTGGAGGTCACGTTTATAACTCAATGCTATTCTTCGTTCGCGAAGTCTGTGGCCTCGTTTACCACATTCTCAACTCCTTCCGGAGGTCTGGGTATAAAAGGAAGAATCCCCGGCATGCCCTTTGACCTCTAGCTCCTTTATTCAAATTCAAAAAAGTAGCCGTGCAAAGAGAACCCCTCATTATAGCTCACTATCCTTTCAATTCTATCCATAACACGTTAACAACAAGTGCCCTAACTAAAAAAAAGGCTATGAGTAATCATTTTTGCGAGTAATACTGAAGTTCATCTATCAATGCCATGTGTATGTACTAAAGTATTTCTTGGTTGAAGATGAACCATCAGGATAGTATCTTGCAAAACTCTGATAGCACGCTGTATATTTTTCCAGTTGAATTTAGCTGCGTCCACAGCAACAGTACTTTTCTTTCTCTATTTAGAGCCCGCTATTTTTAGTTGTTTATTCTTTTTTCTTTTTTTTTTATTGTTTTGTCTTTTGTTATGATTATCACGACTTATATGTCACACTGTTTCCCAGCTTTTTGTGCGCTAAGTTGCTATAATGCTACTAAAATAGTCTCCGGGAAGTCAGTGACAAAACTGTCAACCACCATTTTCCATTTATTGCAAAATATGTCCCCGGCTATGCCCTTGTGGTGGTGACCTCTGAACTGATGACCTCTGAACTGGGAACCCTTTACCAACTCACACACACGTGATGTATCATTGTAGCTAGTTACACGTGTATTGTACTCTGCGTATTGTCACTTGAATGAGCTTTAGTATTATCGCTATTGTCTATTGTTTGCTAGATAGCTAGTCTCGCTATATTGGTGACCCTGACGAACAGGCGAACCGATCTCGCCATGTCCGACCCTCCAGACCCTTCAACATCCGGTGTGCCACCCGCACCCGCCATATCTGCGGTTACCGCCACTCTGAAGCTTCCGCCCTTCTGGCCGGCGGACCCTGACCTCTGGTTCGCGCAGGTAGAGGCACAATTTGCTTGCCGCCACATCACTTCACAGCGATCGAAGTTTGATCAAGTGGTGTCTTCCCTGGCACCAGAGTATGCTGCAGAAGTGAGAGATCTTCTGTTGAAGCCCCCTGCTGACCACCCTTATGACAATCTTAAGGCACAGCTCATTCGGAGGACTGCTGCCTCAGAGCAGCGCAAACTCCAGCAGTTATTTACCACAGAAGACCTTGGGGATCGCAAGCCTACACAACTCCTTCGTAGGATGCAGCAACTTCTTGGTGATCGCCCAGGAGTAACTGATGGTTCGTTCCTCAAAGAGCTCTTCCTACAGCGACTGCCGCCAAACGTGAGAATGGTCCTGGCCTCCACTCCTGACTCCACTAGCCTAGACAAACTTGCAGAGATGGCTGACAAGATAATGGAAGTAGCCGTGCCCTCTGTCTCTGCAGTCTCCGCCTCTACACCTGCTGCCCCAACATCGGAAATTGAGCAACTCCGTGCAGAGGTAACCCGGCTGGAAAAGATGGTTAGCAAACTCGCCGCTCGTCCTCGATCCTCCTCACGTCCGCCGGCTCGTCCATCCCGCCGCCCACCCAGCCCTGCACCCTCTGTCACACCTCCCGACCCTACCAATCTCTGCTGGTATCACCAAAGGTTTGGTGACCGGGCACAGCAATGTCGATCCCCGTGTGCCTGGTCGTCAAACGATCAGGCCGGTCACTAGCGGTGACAAGTGTCACCGGCCAACCCCAACCAGGTCGCCTCTTTCACATACATGACTACACCTGCAACATGCGTTTCCTTGTTGATACCGGTGCCGAGGTGAGCGTTATCCCACCTTCACACACAGATCAACGCAATGGACAAGGAAATCTCTGCCTACGTGCTGTCAATGGCTCTGCAATTACGACCTTTGGGGTCCGTTCCCTTACCCTCACCCTTGGCCTGCGCCGCACCTTCAGATGGGTGTTCATCATTGCTGATGTCAAGCAACCCATACTCGGTGCTGATTTCCTGTCCCACTTTGGCCTTCTCGTTGACATGCAGCACGGCACGCTTTCTGACTCTACCACTAACCTGCAGGTTCATGGCATTTCTTCCACCCAATCCTCATCTACTGGAATTGTGCACTCGACAAGTACCTCAGGCAATGCATTCACGCAAGTGCTGTCGGAATTTCCTGATGTGACGCAGGCTTCATCCAAGGATCGCCCAGTGAAGCATACGGTCATGCATCATATCACGACCACAGGTCCACCCGTTTTCGCACGCACCCGCAGATTAGCACCCGAACGATTCAAGATTGCACGGCAGGAGTTTGACCACATGCTGCAACTGGGTATTATTCGCCCTTCAGACAGCAGTTGGTCATCACCACTACATATGGTCCCTAAGCGCACACCTGGGGACTGGCGACCATGTGGTGACTTCCGTGCCCTCAACAATGCCACAGTGCCTGACAGGTACCCTGTTCCCCATCTCCATGACTTCACTGCGGTACTCCAGGGAGCTACCATTTTTTCCCACATAGACCTCGTCCGGGCATATCACCAAATCCCGGTGGCACCAGAAGATGTTCCAAAGACTGCTATCACCACACCCTTTGGCCTCTTTGAATTTCTTCGAATGCCCTTCGGCCTTAGGAATGCAGCGCAGACGTTTCAGAGGTTTATGGATGAGGTTCTCCGTGGGCTACCTTTCTGCTACGTATACATCGATGATCTCTTGATTGCGAGCTCCTCCCCGGAGGAACATCTGCAACACCTACGGCTAGTGCTCCAACGGCTAGCTGACCATGGCATCCTCATTAACGTACCCAAGAGCCTCTTTGGGGTACCTGCTCTGGACTTTCTGGGCCATCATGTGGATGCCACCGGTATCTACCCCCTCGAGGACAAGGTGCAAGCCATTCGTGATTTCCCACAGCCTGCCTCGATACGCAAGCTGCGGGAATTCATGGGCCTTGTCAATTTTTATCGACGTTTCATGCCACATTGTGCAGCCCTCCTACAACCACTGAACGCGCTCTTGGTAGGAACCAACAAGCACACCAAAACCCTCCCCTGGAATGACGCTGCAACACTAGCCTTTGCCAATGTCAAAGAAGCAATAGCCAAGGCCACCCTGTTGGTACACCCAGAGCTTGGGGCCCCCACCTGCATCATGACAGATGCCTCAGACACTGCAGTAGGAGCTGTACTGCAGCAGCGGATTGCCAACCAATGGCGACCCCTGGCATATTTTTCAAGGGCCCTTAAGCCAGCACAAACACGGTATAGTGCCTTTGATCGGGAACTTCTTGCCATCTACCTTGCAGTGAAACATTTTCGCTACTTCATTGAGGGCCGTCAGTTTTTCGTCCTGACTGACCACAAACCACTTGTGTACGCCCTCTCCGGCAAGCCTGAACGCTACTCACCACGACAAGCCAGACACCTCGATCTGATTTCGCAGTATACGTCTGACATCCGTCACGTTCGAGGTGGCGACAATGCAGTAGCTGATGCTTTATCAAGAATCTCAGCCAACGCTCTTCACACAGAGGACTCGGTGCCAGTGATTGATTTCAGGGCAATGGCAGCAGCACAGGACAACCTCAATGTTGCCCGCTTGCAGTCCGACACCTCCCTGCGGCTTGAACGAATTCCTCTCGCACTGTCCAATGGTACCACTTTACTCTGTGATGTTTCAACAGGAGTGCAGCGGCCAGTTGTACCTGAAAGTTTTCGGCGACCAGTGTTTGACTCCTTACACTCCATGTCACATCCGGGGATCAGGGCAACACAACGCCTAATCACACATCACTTTGTCTGGCCCAACATCAACGCAGATGTTCGGAAGTGGGCTCGCTCTTGTCTACACTGCCAACGCTCAAAGATCCACCGCCACACAACAGCACCGCTAGGGACTTTTACTACACCAGATGCTCGCTTCGACAGAGTGCACATCGATCTGGTTGGTCCACTTCCCCCTTCTAATGGCTGTGCATACCTGCTCACTTGTGTGGATCGGTTCACGCGTTGGCCAGAGGCAGTTCCCATTGCAGACAGCACCGCAGAGACGGTGGCCCGAGCATTTGTCCACACCTGGATTGCTCGTTTTGGCACCCCATCAACAGTTACTACAGACCGTGGTAGGCAATTTGAGTCGCATTTGTGGAAGTACTTTACCCAGCTGCTAGGGACAAAGCATCTCCGCACCACGGCTTACCACCCCTGCGCCAATGGCCTTGTGGAGCGCTTCCACCGCCAACTCAAGGCAGCCCTAAAAGCCCACCCTCATCCAGAACGCTGGACTGAAGCACTACCCTTTGTCTTGCTAGGGATTCGTACCGCTCTGAAGGAGGACCTTGGTTGCACAGCAGCGGAGCTTGTGTATGGATCTACACTGCGACTCCCAGGTGGATTTTTCTCGCAGCACACAGTGGACGACAACACAGATCCTGGCAATTATGTTGTGGGACTCAGGACCATGATGCAGAAATTACGTGCTACACCCCCACGAAAAGGTCGCCGCCCACACACTCATGTGAGCAGTACTTTGTCAGACGCTACACATGTCTTTGTGCGCCATGACGCTGTGCGTACTCCTCTACAACAGCCCTACGACGGCCCTTTCAAGGTCATTAGTCGCAAGGACAAGTACTTTACACTTGACCTCAAAGGCCGAAGAGACACGGTCTCAGTGGATCGTCTCAAGCCAGCGCATTTAGACCAGGTTTCAGATACTCCACCCACCACTATACCCCCTGTGCAGCAACCCAGCACCTCGCCCCCTACTCCAAAACCTTCCAAGCCTCCAGCCACAATGTCTCCACCGGAGAGATCCAGTCGTACAACTCGGACAGGCCGTCACGTCCACTGGCCTGCTCACCTGTCTGATTTCGTTCACTAGTTCACTGGAAGGGGAGTAATGTGGTGGTGACCTCTGAACTGATGACCTCTGAACTGGGAACCCTTTACCAACTCACACACACGTGATGTATCATTGTAGCTAGTTACACGTGTATTGTACTCTGCGTATTGTCACTTGAATGAGCTTTAGTATTATCGCTATTGTCTATTGTTTGCTAGATAGCTAGTCTCGCTATACCCTTTTATATGCGACATTCACGTTTAAGCTACAAACCCTTGAGCCTTTTGATTTCAAGTCGCCTGATGGCTGGCTAAAGTGGAAGCAACTCTTCATACAATAGAAAGATGACTCCGGGCTGAGCGATGAACCAGACGCAAGGCAAGTCAGTACTCTACTTTTTTGCCTGGGCAAAGAAGCTAATGATGTGCCAGCCTTGACAAATATATCTGAAGAAGGATGGGAAATTTTTTTGACAAAGTCATGGAAAAATTTGATGGCTTTTTTAAGTGTGTCACAATGTTATCTTTGAACAGGCCAAGTTTAACCAGTGCAACCAACTCACCAGTGAATCCGCGGAGATATACATAGCAGAACTGTACAAACTAGCAGAAAACTGCAACTACGACAACCTCAAAGATGAGATGATTTGCGACAGGCTGGTTGTGGGAATTTTAAACCGAAAGATATCGCAACAGCTACAAATGGATGCGGGCCTTACTGTGGAAAAAGCTAAGAAGACTATTCGTCAGAAGGAAGGAGTACAGGAACAGAGTAAAGAATTAGAAATGTAGAAAAAGCAGGGTAACTCACTTGAGGAGCTGCAGAAAACATTGACAGAAATACAAACATTCATGGGTCAATTCGTGGTCCAAGGTTCAGAAAACAAGATGGAGCTAGTGGTAGAGCTAGTAGAACCAGAACAACCACAGATTGCAATGTGGGTATAGCCAACATAATAGTGGGGAGAAGTGCCTGCAGCAGAAGTTTCATGCCACAGAAAGGCCATTTTAGCAGCAGATGTTTTCAAAAATTACCGCTTTATCTGAGGCTGATACCGAGACCTCCTATCTGGATGCAGTCAATGACAACAGTGCTTCTACTTGGATGATTACTCTAAAGATAAAGGGAATAGATGTTCAGTTCAAAATGGACACAGGAGCCATTACGGAAGGAACATATATAGCTCTTCAGAAATTGAAGTTAAACTCAGCATCCAAGATACTGTGAGGTCCAGCACAGCAAAGCCTAGATATTTTGAGATGTTTCCACGAACAGCTGGCGCACATTTCTAGGAAAGGAAGATGTGGAATATGAACATTGAACTTTGGCACTTTATCATTATTATTGTTGTGTGGTCATTTATTATATCCTGTGTCAGTGTTGTATATTGTATATGCTTGTTGATGATAACATTCTATTACCGGGACTGTGTATTATCATACAGCATGCCCGATTAGTTGTAATTAAGTGAGGGACACCGTAAACTAGCATGCCCTGATTTAGAGAGGCAGTATGGATTAGCATGCCCTGATTGAGTGAGGGGCCCTGGTCACAGTAATTGAGTGATGGGCACCGTGGTCACAGTAATTGAGTGATGGCACCATAGTCACAGTAATTGAGTGATGGCACCATAGTCACAGTAATTGAGTGATGGCCCTGGTCACATTATTGAGTGACTGGCTGCGTGCCCTGGATAACACTCTTAAAGTGGTCCCGGCTGACCATCACATCCCGACTGGGTGGAGAATTTAACCCTATATACTGATACTACTTTTATTTATTTCACTCTCTTCTGCTTTCTATAACACCACTCTGCAGTGTTGATTGTGAATCATAAGACTTATGACCAGTACTACTGTTCAATCCTCCTCTCATTATGTACTATCCCTATTTGCTTCACCTCCTTGATAATCTAACTACAGACTTAACCAATATCACACATGACATTATAATCTGACTGATTTAGGAGTTTATATGCCATTGAGAATAAAACTAAATGACTCAGAAATGGCAAAGACTATACTATGAGAGAGTCTGGTGATTATTAAATAGAGGAGTTCACTGCATGTTCTGGTGATTGATAATCTTCCATGTAAAACCTGGACCAACTATTCTGCACATTGAGATTAATATAATGCTCATATTCAGCCCCCTACTTATCCAGGTTTGAGAATACCACTGGTGGCTCACCAGGCTAGTGTGTTCCCCTTATAGATGTAGCCTGAGATCACATGCAGGTTGTAAACCACTGTGACCTTCTATTGGAAGTGTCCTCAGCAGGCACTCTTTCTAGGTCAGAGGAGTCTAATGTCAGGACTTCAACAGAGGAATGGGCTAGGTGAGCTGCTAGACCCATACAGGCAGCTGCTAAGCACTTAGGCACAAACAATGAAAACTGTGGCTATTGTAGCTGCTAACTGTCAGGACTAAGATACAGTGTCATGAGCTACTGCTTCTCCACATATGCTAGCTTTGCACATGGTTAGCCATATTCATAGGTCCTTTGAAGACCCTTGGCTGCATGAACATGATGGGTGGGCTCCATCTTTATGTTAAACTGTATTATAAGGTAGCTTTTTACCCAGGAATTCTTGCTAAGTAGCTGGGATGTGGTCATACTTGCTATACACTATTACACAGAGACTTGTAGTTTAGGTAATCAGCTGCTCACTGAGCCATCTACACCTATTAGCAGCTGCCTTTCTAGTTATATTTTTAGTGGAGTAGCTTGCCCAAGCTCATTTTTTGCTACTGGCAGTTATGCCTTGTGCATTGTTATGTAGCCATCCTTAAACATCAATAGAAAATGTCACAGATATTGAGCTACTACAACAAAGATGGCTGGATAGTACAGAATAAGGAGAATGCCAACAAAGATGAGAAAGAGAATGCTCTCAACATAAAATAACTGATTCACCAATGCTTATTTGGGACCCTCAAACTCCAAACAGGCTACACTCAATGGCCACTCCCTTCTTTGAGCAAGCTTCAACAAGTGTCATGAAGACCACACTCACTGGTTACACCCACTTTAGAACAGAAGAACTTAAACTTTTGTTGTATAATGTATGCTTAGGTTTTGTCTCATCCTTATGGCGACCTATTTCTTAACTCTCCAGCTTTAGTCCTGTTCATACCACCAATGCATCATCAAGCTCTCACCTGTGTAAGTAATTATAAATGTGTATGTAGTTGAGATGATAAGTTTGGTTTAGTTTAGACTTTACGCTTACTCACTTGTAACTTTCCCATACTTACTACTGCAAATAGCCCCCAGCAATCTGCCATAAAGAGTGACATGGGCATAGTGTAAGGTGTCAAGTGCACAGGCATTTAAGCAAGAGAAAGGAGTTGTGTTTAAGCAAGAGAAAGGAGTTGTGTTTAAGCAAGAGAAAGGAGTTGTGTTTAAGCAAGAGAAAGGAGTTGTGATCAGACTAACTCTCGACTAACCAGGCAGTTGCTTTGTGGATGCCGTTTCCAGCTGCTCAAATGATTTATGCCCTCTAGAACATTGGTCCTGCCAAAGTCAGCATTTCAACCACCATGGACAAGATTCAAGCCATCTGTTCACTGAACACAGCCAAAGTCAAATGAGGCTATTGCTGGGGTCAGACCAAGTTGAAGTCCCACCTAGAGTCTCTCGAGACAAGCCGCTCAGGGACACTGAACTTCAGAACTCCAACTAGGGCTGCACCAGGAGATGGAGTTGAACTCCATCAAGCACTCCAGTCCCAATATGAAACTCTGTTGTCTGCCCAGGGCAACACCAAAGAGATCACAAGAGAGAAATGTGCTGGAGACTACCATAAGCAACAACACAGAATGCTCGCCCAAAGTCTCAAAGACTTCACCAATAGAGTGTGTTACTACCAAGATGCTCTGTCTCTCCAGCATGACCTCAACGATCTCGAAAATATCACTGACAATACTACCAGAGTTTTCGATAAGGCATTTGCAAATTTTCTGACAAGGTATCCAACTTCAGGAAAGCCACATCCGACCTTGCTGGTGACAATAAGCTAAAACATTTCAGATCATCACTAAAGGATGCAGTTTCCTGATATCTTGTCGAGATAGCCACCGCCCAAGTGCAAGAGAAGGAGTCTAACCAGGGAATGTACCGTACCTGCATCAGCTTCTTTTACAAGACATCACACCAAGTTTGATATTAAACTTCCCACTTTCTAAGGCAAGCCTGTAGAGTGGCGAGCCTTTTATGACCTCTTCTCAACTACCCTTTCTACTCGAGGTGCCCATCTTAGTGACACCAAGAAGAAATGCCTGATTCTCAAAGCCATGAAGATGGAGGAGGCCAAGGAAATAGTAGTGATAGTTGGGGATGAGGGATACTCCAAGGCCATCTCTGCTCTCATCAATAATTATGGCAGCCAAGTCTCATCTCATGTCAGGGAACTCATCAAGGCTGAACCCTGCACATACAATTGAGACAGTCTTTGAAGCATGAGGCAGCGCTGCTATCTTCTCAACTTTAATGCCGGAGGCTCTAAGAGACCCCGTAATTGTCCAGCCGAAGATAGTGTTAGTGGCAGCGATCTTCAGCTTGGGAACATAATGAAAGTCCTGAGTGATGCACTTGCACCTGTCAACTGAGCAGATGATCAGGTCTAGAGGAGTGGTGGCGGAAGCATTTTTTCATTGGTCAGGCAAATTCATACCTTCTATTTTCATAGCTCATTTTGTATTAAAGGAACAATGTTATTAAAATTTGAATTTGAAATAATAAAAGAAAATTAATGATTAGCTCAAGTTAAAATGATCCAAAAATTCTTCCTGCGCTCACTTCCACTAATAAATTCATGTTTGCAACTTAACTGACTTCTCTGGACAGTACTGCTCCAGTACGCTACCGCTGGAGTCACCACAGGATGCCATACCAGTTCCGGTCGAATTCAACTGGTAAGTATCGTTATATAGTTTTGCACCCAGTTCTATTCTATAAATATCACTGCGCATGCACATGAAATACAAAGAGCTACAAGAGCCGGCGTAGAGCCGGTTAAGTAAATAGTCTCGCTGGCGAGACTGAAATAGTCACACAGGTATGAAAAAATTGGTCAGGCACTTATGAAAAATATTGGTCCGGCACTTGCCGGGTCTGCCGGGCCAGTTCCGCCGCCACTGTAGAGTACCACCTAGGTTGGGATCAACCCTTACAGTGCGGGGTCACCAGACTCCTGGTCTCTACTGCTCATCACTCACAGGAGTTTTGGCACTTCTCTCTATCCTTAGTGACACCTATTACATTCCAGGCTTGAGGAATTTTCTGAAGAAGATTGTGCCACATGCCATAGGGCCTACGCCAGACCACGGGACAGCATATGGACCTTTTTCCGCTTCACTGAACTATGCCAGCCCCACCATTCACCAGGACTGGAGTAGACTTTGCAGGCTCTTTTTTATAACTCAAGGTTACACTCAACGTCCAGTCCTCATAAAGACCTTGTTCGGGACTTCCTAGCAAGTGGAAGGCTTTGTTCCGTGCGAAGTGTTCACGACCTCAGACAAACGGGCTCGTAGCAAACTTGAAAGAGGTAAGACACACTAGCTGGTGTTAAGACGATAAAGATTAAGTATAAAGCGTGTGATCAGCCTTGACTGTTTCCCATGTCTTCCTAGACTGCTATTTAAGAAAGAGGTCGTAAATCTCCACTATCACTAACAGTTCTACTTAGACCCCTTTGTATATATACCGTCTTGCTTTCGAGACAGTATCACGGACTCAGCTACCCTGGTAGAGACAGGAATAACAAAGTTAATAACAATACAATTAAGAAATATCAGAAATAAGGATGAAATGGAGTGCATGCAGAAAAGCAAAACTATGGCAGTATAAATGAGTTTAGTTTGTCTGACATCAACGAACATCGTCGAACAACAATATAACATTGATGTGCAGGCGCATCAATGTCCAGTGTCTTCCTAAGGCCTCCCTTGCAAGGTTTCTTTGACCTGAACAGACCTACACCTGCCTCTTTGTCTGTCTGACCACAAAAGCAGTCCATCTGGAACTATGCACTGAGCTTTCCACACAAGAGTTCATGGCCGCTCTGAAAAGGTTCACAGCACGATGAGACACTCCAGCCCATATCTACTCTGACAATGGATTGATGCACACCAGGATATCCTCGAACTCCAACAACTCTGTGATGCCAAGGAGATTAAGTCAGCTATCTCACACTTGTGCATGTCCATGGAATGGCATTTCATTCTGCCTCAAGTGCCTCACTCTGGCAGACTATGAGAGGTCGGTGTCTGGAACATGAAGGCACTTCTGCGAAATCTCATGCCTCCCCATCACTTCATTTCAACGAGCTTCACATACTCTTGGTCAAAGTTAAGACCATACTTAACTCCTGATCAATTGCTTCCCTGTACAGCACAAACACAGAGGACACAGCACTTTTGTCTGGTCACTTTTTACCACTTCACCCACTACCAACTAGGGAAGCACCAACTGGGAAGCTCAGCAACCTCCGCCACTGGACCCTGGTCAATCGACCTATGGAGAGCATGGATAGACAGTCTACCCTGGTGACAACAAAAACGTTCATGCAACTGATCTGCTCTGTCATGACAAACTATATCATCATGTATATCACTACACAATGAGGACGACTACTCCACCAAGGAGATATCATCCACTTCACTCCCCCAGGAGGATGTGTCTCTCAGACCACATCCAATGACCATGCCCATCTTTGAATGAACTTCAACCAATTTCATGAATACCACACCCACTGGTTATACCCACTTTGGAACAGAAGAACTTAACTTTTGTTATATAATGTATGCATTGGTTTTGTCTCATCTTAATGGCTACCCTTTTACAAACTCCCCAGCTTTAATCCTATTCATACCCCACACACCCAACAAATGCATCATCAATCTCTCACCTGTGTATAAGTAATTGTAAATGTGTATGTAGTTGAGATAATAAATTTGGTTCAGTTTAGATTTTGCGCTTACTTGCAGTGTTGGGGTCAAATACTCTGAATGGTATTTAAATACGAATACTTTGACAAATTCAAATACAAAATACAAATATTTTCCTAAAAATATAGTACACTGTATTTCAATTACAAATACAAATAATTTTGAATTGCATCACTATTAGCTAGCTAAAGTATAGTATGGATTATAACTAATGTTTTTTGTTTTATGTGAAATGTAAGGCTTGATTGAAAATGGAGTTTTGTAATGAAGATATAGGACAGAATGGGGTGAAGTACAAAAAAGTATTTGGGTACTTTACGGGTACTTGTATAAAATTTGTAATGAGTGGGTATGAGTACTAATACCTCAAGTTCGCAATGGGTATTTGAATAAGTACAAGTACATTGGTCTTGTATTTAAGTACCAACTGAAGTACATATATTGAAACTGGGCTTAATGCAGTATGCATTTCATTGGCCTTTTGGAAGTGACGTCAGGGGAAAGATTTTCAACAGTCTACTAATTTGAGAGATTAATAATTGTTTAAAAAAGTGTTTGAAATACTAATGCAAATGCTTCACTTTTTAAAATACAAAATACTTATGTATTTGACCCCCATCCTGATAACTTTCCCATACGTACTACTGCATATAGCCCCGTGCAATCCGCCATAAAGAGCAATGCAGGCATAGTGTAGGGTGCCAAGTGCACAGGCATTTAAGCAAGAGGAAAGAACTGTATTCAGACTAACTCTTCGGGCACTGCCAAAGTAGAAACCAGGCTTTTGCTTTGGCGGACGTCATCCTGCTACTCGGGGTATTTACACCCTCTCAAACAATGCCTCTGGGATTGTTTCAAGAAACTAATCTCAAATCCTACAATACAGTATTAACTGCAACACAAGCAATATGGTCACACTTATAAGTACAGGGAATTCTATCTCTAAATTGCTAAACACACTTTTCACATTATCATTAAACTGAAAACACAACTTTTTTCTCATAAGCTATTATTATTGCTAGCCCACAGTATACAAATCAACAAATCAAAAGATAGTCAACCTGTACTACAGTGGCAGGGCACCTTTAAATTAGAAATAAAAATAGGAAATTTTATTAGTATATATATTCTCATTTTTTCTACTTAATATACCCACTACATAACAGATTCAAGTTCACATTAGAAACTCCTATTCAGTATTTCTGTTATCTGGGCAGCAAGTCGGGACGAAACCATGTTATTAGATGGTGAAGTTTTTAGTGTTAGCTAAAAGCACAGGCACTTTCAGAATTCAGATGCAAAGTCTGGACCAGCAGTGGTTAATTTAAACAAAAAAAATTCTGCTATAGTTCATTTATGGTTTGGGTGTTGCGCTATTGTTATATTATGCAAGTATCTTTCTAAAAACTTCTTGGGTGATCTCTAATCGATTTCATTTAAGCTGGTTTACCAATAATGGCTACGTACAAACTATAAATCAGTTCTTATTTAGGGTACTTTTTAGCGTGTCAGTAATCAACTACCAATATGAGATATACGTATTCATTTAATATATTCGCTTAACATTAAATTAAAAGTATCAACAAAAAATCAATCTCAGCATCATCCCTCCCAGATGTTTCTAATTAGCATGTGCACTTGTATTTTTGTTGTTGTTGTTGTTGTTGTATTTCATGATACTATGGAGGTGGCATTACTGTATTTCTGGATATTTGTTATTGTTAGCTGTTGATTATTTTAAGTAATGACCCAATTGTTTCATTATTATCTATTCTCTCTCTTTTCTCTCTCTGTAGGCAAAACAAACGTATACTTTTCTATCAATACTGCTCAGCATTCCTTGTCATGTGTATCGTGTTTATTGTTGGTCTTGGAGTTTCTGCTGCTTTCTTAGGTAGCTTCATATGTTACGGTCCAGCCAGGACATTAGAAAAATCATACGACTTTTCTCCCAATGAAAGTCGTGTTCTTAATTATTCTAGCACTTGGTGTTCCAGTGTAACAGTAGAGTCTACACCAAGTGTGGGAGAGAAATTACTTTGGTGGAAGGAGTCACCAATGGTATCAGATCATGACAGTTTCAATATCATCCGGCACATCGAGGTTCTGCACAACACAATTCATTATTATAAGTTTCATCTCTATCCTGGTTCTCATGTCAACGTGACAGCATGTGCAGTTGTGAAGGGTGGCATCGATATTGCAATAATACTGGCTATTAGAGGAGAATCCCATTTCGAAAAGTGGCAGAATAGTGCTTACATGGATTATTCACTTGTGGATAGTTCTTTCAAAGTTACGGACTTATGTGATAATTCTTCAGAGCTTCATCATTTAATTTCCAAGGTTTCTAACGAGGACGACTACTATTTGGTGTTTTATACACCTGTACGAGAGATAATGATTGAAGTTTCTTTTCAGTTTTATCGAACCAAGCTATCCATTTCAGACTCTTTGGATTACTGTATAATTACTGACGGTATACTGTGCTATTTGGATATTTCTTCCAAACAGAATTATTCATTCGTAGTTTCTGTAGACAGTCCAAAATGGACAAACAAAGATAGTGAGTGGCTGCGTAGTTACTCTGTAACCTTGAAATGTCATGATCGATACTCATTATATTATAATATTGGTTTTATTTTAATGGCTTTTTGTCTACTTGTGGCATGTGTTGCTGCTCAGCTGTTTAACATTAATTGTCATGAAATCTCTGGCCGTAAATACTCAAAATCGTCATTATATCAAACTTTTTAAGTTCTCATAAAAAGTGTGGTCATTATGATGTAATTATAATATTGAATATTGAACATGAAAGCTAAATAGTAAATGCCATTGATTTCTGCCAGTTTCGTTGGGAAGGCAAGCAAGCCATTTATTCTGAATTCAAGAACAACTTTAACTATCAAAAGTATCTGTCATAATGATTATCCCTTACCAGTAGCTACCTATGGCTAATTAAACAGAAAAAGTAAGAAAAGAGGCTTATTCTTGAATCGTTTAACAATTAGAACGAGTATATAGATGCTGGCAATTAATTTTAGCTAGATGTTTTAAAAATGCTTTCTTATAATTTTGTGTGGATAAGGATTTACAATGTCATAACCACTCACTACAACTATATGTAAAAAACCAGAGAAATAAATAATTCTGCACTAACTTGAGATTCACTTACTGCCTTAGTACCAAAAGAAACCATCAACAAGCTCAAAACAATTTTAGGGGGAAGGCAGCCCCAGCCATGCCACTAATAAGGGACTGTAAAATTCATACATATAGCTATACATACCAACACACATAAAGGTGGTGTGCTTGTGCACAAATGGCGAGCAGGCCAGCTTACCAAGTTGCAATGCAAACTACATGTATCAGATAAAAGTTGACTTGAACTATTACATGTAAGCAAAACTAACACTAAACTATGCACAAAAAAGATCTACATTTATTTTAATTAAAGTAAATCTTCTAGCTCCTGTTTATGAAGCCTGTACTATCAAGTTCGGCAGTTTCATTTCTAAAAGTACAAATATTAGCCATTAGCTACTACAAAATACTTCAAACTTTCCTAATAATTGTTTGCATTGTTTCTACACGTGAAGCATAGTAGGCTATGCCAGACCCTCTACCTGGCTATCTATGAACACCAGTAGCTCTGGGCAACAAGCTCTCGGGCTGCAAAACCAGGCCGATTTTTTTTTCAAGTTTAAAAGACTTAATCCTTTATAACCACAAGAAGTTGAGAGCTAGCCTAAAATACTGGCACCTGCATGCTCAATTTTCAATTTACTCCTCATAATGTCTTGCTCACTTGCCAACTGTTTAATCTATTTTAATTAACAATGGAGGATGCAATCAAATAGTCATGGTCAACAGCAACAAACAAAAAATAAAAATAAAATTGAGTGAGATAAAAGTCTGAAAGTTCAGCATGTGTGCAGTCATGCCAGGTAGATGGCCTTGGAAGCAATCCTATAGTTCCCACAGAGGAAGACCTAGTGGTAAAATAAATAAAATTATGACACATTTGTAAAAGATTGTGCAATTGAAAACTAGAGTGGTAGCTAATTAACATGTTCATGTGTAGTATTATTCACTAAAATGATCTTAATGTGCCAGCCACTCACAGAGAGTTGAGTTGGAGTCGTAAGATAACTCCCCAAAAATATGCAATAGACTTATTGTACCTGTCTGCAAGTTGATCAGTAGTGGGATCGCAAAAGATAGCAAGCATTTTACCCTTGAAAGAGGAAGGAACTAAGCTTACGGGAAGAAGTCCTATATCACAGCTTGCTAGTTTTCCTGAATAGGTTTAATAATATAACTTGCAGTTCATGTAGCTACTGTTGCACAGAAGCAAACAAAACTAACTTGTGAAGATTAGCTAATTGTAGCTAGATACAATTATATATTATTTTCACTAGTCCATATTAAGTTTTAATTTAGCAAACGTTTCAGTCACTCTTTAGTGACCATCATCAGTACTATTATGATAGTACAAAAAATGACCTCAGTGAAAATAAGTAATTGTAGCTAAGATAAACATGCTAATGATAAACATTAGGCCATGCTATGCAGAATGTCAGTGCTACCCCTTAACCCATGTGTTCTGGCCATCCAGTAGTCTTTCTCATTCACTGCTCCATATTCAACCACCAGTAAATGATCCTGGTCCTAATCTTCATCAGATTACACACCGAATAATCTTGGAACGACTGCAGACATGCTGGCAGAGATCTTGAGGGGATCCATCACCAACATATCTTTCCAAGGTGCCAGTGGCAGTAGTATCAAGTTTGATCCCAACAAAGATGACAACAGTGAAATAAATATTTTCCAAGTCATTAACTGGTCCCAAGTTTTGATTGCGACGTACAATGCCGATCAGGGAAACGTCATTTCTTTGCTAAGAAACGTTACCCCACCCAGAGACTGTAAGTTATTACATCCCTTTCCCAAGAGCTCTCAACCAATAATTTTGGAGAGCACAATAAAAATCTGTTGTAAATGCTGAAAAAATTAATATATATATATATATATATATATATATTTGGAGGGGCGGGGTGATATCATATGTATGCGTAACACACAAGCAAATACTTTATTTTGAAAGGATAGGCAGTCATTGAAGACAAATGAGCTAAATATATTATATTATAATATTATATATATTACTTATTGCATGACTCAATGTACAACATTGGGAGATATTTCACGAGGACGCATAAGTAATTTTACAAGCCGAAGGCAAGTGAGTATACAAGCATATTGTACAATGAGTGTTCCATACTTCTAAAAGTTCTAAAAGTTCAGTTGTACAGAACAGTTGGATTAGAGCGTTCGATATGGGAAAATATTAAACACTCGTGTGATGCGGAAATATTCAAGGCAAATATCCAATGTATAATAATATTAAATGGAATTTACCAACTTGGACAAAAGAGACATGGGATTATGGCTTTCTGGCATACAATGCTATTCCCAAAATGGTGGCCAACTTACAGAAGATTAAGAAAAGTTGGAAACACAGATGTTGTGGTCACAAATGTTTTGCACACAAACACACATACATATAGATGTTTGTTCATGAGTACATAAATGTACATGAGGAAATATTCACTGAGAGACCACCTCCAATATATTAGACCACTTACAGCAGTCCTAATAACCTTATAATCTAGGGACCCCGTGCCTGAGATATTTGAAAATATTCACTGACAGAATAAAATTGCCTAAATTAATTTTTATTCTGTTGCCATTGCAGATGGAAGTTTATATCAATAAGCAATATTAATGAAATTATGTTTATTCCTATATCTGACCAAATCTCAAACTTATAGTGTAGTATCCTGAGCTTTGAACTCATATAATTCATTCATGACTGGTTTTCATTATTGTTACCGGGTTAGCCAGCTCTTTCATGTGTCATCAATGCATTGCACTGTCCTCATATATTATGCTTGTCTGGACAAGCATAAATATTACAGTACAGAAAGCCATAAGGACTAAGGAATGAAGTTGTGAACGTGTTAAGGGTTGTTAGTTGTAACAGCAATTTGAACCTACGCTAACAAGAACATTATATATACCAACTAAAAGCAAGATGTGCGACAGAAAAGCTTTGAAATTCAATAATTTGACATTTAAGCAAATGAGTACTCATATGTCACATAAACTGCGATATACTCGGCTAATTAATATTAGTTCGTGCTATAAATATACACTAATTACTCTAGTTGTATTTACTTCACAAAATATATCATCAAGGAGAATCAGTGGAGGGGCATATACTAGCCTCCTGTAGTCAGACCCTTTACATTGGAGCCTGAGGGTTGCAGAGGCTAGAAGCTCCCAAATTCTTGAAAAAGAGGCTGAGCCCCCAAACTTTTACATAATAATATAATATTGCATTAACTTTGCAAGGAGGCTGCAGTGTGACTATGGATCAGGAATAACTGCTTACAGGTAAAATGGCACTCTGTAGTCTAATGTAGCTACAGGCAGCTAGAAATATTTTACCCTCTAGACCTAACTTTTACTTATAGCCCCCCCCCCCCTTCTCTCTCTCTCTTGAAGAGCTTACTGCTGCCCATGCTTGACTAAAGTGTCTGGTTAGCGAGACTATTCGCATACCTCAATACGTCTCATACAAGCGCTCTTTACCTATTTTCAGGCCATTATATTGAAAATTTGCAACACAAGTATTAATGAATAAAAATAACACAGCATTAGCTTATAGCTTACTTACATTTTGACACTAAAATCTTTAAAAATAAAATAAAATATACCAACTGAAATAATGACATCAAAATCAGTCCATAAGGTACCACAAATAAAAAACAGGGTCCTTGTGTATTGTTAACTGTCATACATTCATACTGGAAATAGGCTTTCAATTTTAACTTTCTGCTTGAATCCAAAGTTTCTGTCAGTAACGAAAAGAATAAGCCACTGAACACAAAGGAGAGCAACCACCACACCAATGCCAAACAGGAAAAGTCACAAAAATGACTATCCCTCAAAAACATGTACCACATTAGCAGCAAGAACCAGTACAAGAAGACCACTATAAAAAATCCTCCGACGACAACACACAAAATTCTTGCCACAAAGAGTTGCTCATCAGGATGATATAGCCCAACACTTGCACCTACACACACATACACACACACACACGCCACACAAGGTGGACTAATTAATTTATTACTATTCAGTTTAATGTTATAGAGTGTAGTATTTGTAAGTAGTTGCAGTTCACACATTTGTATCGTAGTTCATATTTGTATTTCACAATCTATATTTAGTAATCAGTAGTGTGTCCGGGTTATATGTTGGCTTTTTTATGGATGGGTGCAGATCTAGAGGGCACTGACCCAGTCAGACACCGCTTTAACAACCTGAGTATTATTCATGAATGCACACTATCGTCGGTTGTCATCATTACCGATGCACTCTTCATACTAGTTGATTATTTCACACGAGCAATCATTAATTACCACACACATCTCTTACAGTGGCAGATATACAAGACTTCAAAAGGGGGGTAGGGGGAGGGGGGTACTGAAGTAAAAGATTTAATAGTATTTTAATAAATAGTGTAAAGTCAAAATTAGATCCCGTTGCTATATTGTTACTAGGTGTACTAACTTGGTAAGTGTGCACTATTTTTTTCCTTCAGCCATTTCTGCGAAAATGCTGATAAACAAAGTTGCTAGTGGAAACTGGGCATGGGGATCTAAAATAGTTAGACCATGCGCGCTTAGGTACTGGTGGATTTAGCCCACACAGCCCTCGGGCCTAGGCTACTTAAAAGCACCACAGATTGATTAACTCCTGAAGATGATCAAAAAGAGAGAGAGTGGGCCGTGCAGTTGCTAGTCGGATTTATTTAGACATTTTGAAAAAATTATATAAAATCAGGACTCCGTCCATAGCAACAAAATTGTCTTTATAAAATATACATTACATGTACAGAAAAAATGTTTATGTTGCCTAGCAACCAATGTGTGGTAATTACAACTTGTAAACCATAACATGAATAATTATCTTGTAAACTATGACAATGAATAATGTTATTTTGAACTCCAGACTGGTTCAAGCCAATCCATGGATTATTTTACTGTACAGCTATTTCATGGGACAAAACTAATCAACTAAGGTTTCATGGGCTCAATTTCATGAATATTATTTAGATAATTCCAGTATAAAAAATGTATTAGACCTATCTTTCTAATCATTATTCTTCAAACAGGTTATTATTTCTATAATAGACTAGTAATCAGTAGATTTGAGATGATATGTGTTTATAAAATATAGAGCATGAATAACCATGAAGTACAAAAAATGAATAACTGAAAATTGTGCATAAACTATCAAATATTGTGCATGAGTCATTACAAAATATAGATTTCTAAAATATGGGCAGTTAGTTTCTTGAAGTGAAGTCTACAAGGGTGATACTTTTGAAACAGCTTCTTTCAGATGATACACATAAATGCACTTTGCAGTACTCACATTGAACATGATACTCATGGTGATTCCCAACAGCAGTAAGCTTATTTTCTTACAGCACAATTCCCCTTTCTATCTGCATGCTTAGGCCAGTGACCTAAATTTACATTCAGTCTATTAGCTGAAGATGCTCAACAGATCGTGGACAACCAGCACTACGACATCTTGTAGAGAAGCTACCAATGAGCTATTTTGCTAGCTCAAGTAGTACTGCTACTACTGCTGCCTGAATTGATTGGTCTTCCACTGAGCCCTCCTACTATCAAAGAAGAGGAGTACTTATGTCACTATTCTAAACAACTGCTTGACATTCATTGTTATAGGATCTTCCAATGTGTAATTGGGGGTTTCCCCCTATTAGTAATCACTTCTGTGTACATCCACATAACTAAAGAATTGCATTCTGTGAATGTGGTAGTAATACCGAGTCTTTTCAGAGGTACGGTGGTTTAGCCATTATCTGACAGTGTTCAAAGCTCAAATTTTGCACACTGGACATAAGACTACGGACTAATATGAGGTAAAAATTACTTTAGTACTTTTGTACCCATACAGGCATTCTGCCTGTACCTATATGCATGTACTATATATAGCATGTGAATTTGTACTTCAATAATTCAATGCTAGGAAGCTTCATAATAGTATTTTTAACTGGTTTTTACAGCTACCTTTCAACAACAAATAAAATTTTAAAAAACGAGGGGTCTAAAGCAGCTGCTAAATTTTAGCCTTATGAGTAAGCCAGCTTTTCAAGCTGAGCTATAGAACTACTATAGCAAGATATCTAGCATACTATAGAATAGTTAATATTTACAAATATTGATTGGTTATAAACAGAATGAGGAAGAAAATGCCATCACCAAATGGTTCTATCATTAGAGTGGTGCTATTGCACTGGGGGATGGGAGAGGGGGGGGGAGGGGTAGTAACAAGACATTTCTTTATTTTCACTCGCCTCTGGCTCTGAAAATACATAGCCAATATCTCGCCATATTATCACACTTGACTCATGTAATAAATGTTATAATAGTACGGCACGTAAATTGCCGATTCAAAAATGTATGGGAAAAATCGCTGTTCAATTAAAATCACATGGGGAAAATGAAATAGCATGTAACTAAGTGAAATACCACAGTAGCTAAACGAAATAGTACAGGTACGTAAGTGTGCATGTATACAGCTCTAGCCTTGGAAACGAACAAGTTTCTAGTTAGAATTCTTTAGCACAGAAGTTGTACCCGTATTAAACAGATTATTTTCTCAACAGATTAGGAGGAGCCATAGGTTAAAAACGAAGTTCCAGAGGAAGCTAATCCTGAAATATGGAGATAGTGAGTGAATGATACAGTGTCGCTACAGTGCAAATGATTTTTTTTTAACCGATTAACGCCTAAAACTAAATTCGCGATTACGTGCGCGTACTCCGAAATTGTTTACAAGAAATCGTGACCGTCACCTCGAGGCTTAAACGCCTGAGCTTTTTCTTGTCTAGAGGCAATACGCTTCGAAGTAACCGACGGCGATGTACTAACAGATTGAAGCTAAAGCCCTCCTTTACCCGCGGGCTAAGTTTTGTTTAATTTTTAGGCGTTTGAAGCGTATGGAGTGCGCACTCATTGGAAACTACAAGCTTCAAGGTAAGTATACCATTGTTAGCATCAGTGTAAAAGTTTAGGCTAAGACCTCATGTTTCATAGCTATTGTTGTTTTAAATGTTCACTAGCCGCTTTGCTTTGAAATAATTCAGCAACTATTGATTTTGGCTGTTTATTTCTTTTTGTGGGAGCCATATACTAGGATAATATAATATATAACATAACAGGCAATTATATAGACTACTGTGTTTACAATTCTAGGATTTTTTTTCTGATAATACTATGAAGCAGTCCTATTGAACTCCATTGTGACAAAGCCACACCCCATAATCACCACTGTACCGTACCATGATGTGTCTGTTGTTACTGTTCTTGACATAGATTGCACATCCTTCTCTTCATACCTGAGAAACTTTCTCCTAAGAAATCCATTTTATGGGCACCTTCAAGTAGGAACTGGGAGGAAGAAAGTCTGTATCCTGATGCAATAATAACTAGACCTTTTTGTGGTTGGTGTTGTTCAATATCTATATAACCCTCTGTGTATGAACAAACAAAGCTAAAATAGCTTGCCTTTTTCAACCTTTATTTCTTCCAGGTCATCAAATTCTTCATTGCTGCCCTCCATGAAGACTTCTTGGCCACGGACCTCTACACCTGAGAAGTCTTCTGCCTTATTCTATCGCTATTTCTTTGAGATCATCAAATTCTTCATCACTGCCCTCTATGAAGACTCAAATTCTTCATCACTGCCCTCTATGAAGACTCAAATTCTTCATCACTGCCCTCTATGAAAACTCAAATTCTTCATCACTGCCCTCTATGAAGACTCAAATTCTTCATCACTGCCCTCTATGAAGACTCAAATTCTTCATCACTGCCCTCTATGAAGACTCAAATTCTTCATCACTGCCCTCTATGAAGACTCAAATTCTTCATCACTGCCCTCTATGAAGACTTCTTGGCAGTCTTTAAATATCACATTAATTGATGTATATTTTTGTTTATTAGTTTATGCATAATATATATTTTTTGTAACTTTTATTTTCTATTTATACACAAAGTGCTACAATTTCAATCTACAAATAATAATAAAAAATTCTATGGTAAAGGTCATTAAGACCTTGCCTCCCTTACACTAACCTCACAGGAGAATCGTTACGGCGTTGTGGGAGCTCTTGAAACACTTGCGATTGCTGCTGGTAGCTAATTGAAGCGGGTACAATGGCGGTTACGCAAAAATGCGTAACCCGCGCTGTGAAGCACCCTCATGCTTTACGCAAAAACGCGTAATTCGGCGATAATCGGTTAAGCTGGCTTACTATTAGAGAGTGATAGCATGGGTAACCTGTGCTATTAGGGATCAATAGCATGTTTACCCATGCTATTACTCATACTTAGTACTTATTACATGAGTCATGAGAGTGTGATATGGTGAAATATTTCATGAGGTGAAAATAAAGCCAGAGAGTGAAATATCTAGCCATATCACTCTGACAAGTGTAATAAGCATTCCACACTAGATATATATCTTCACTACTGTAGTTTGTACTAGGACCTTAACTCACACCCCCAACTGTTATTTGTAGGCTACACTAGAGGAATATAGCCGTAAAAACCAGGAAAAGTGGCGAACTTGGCCGGTTGCTATAACTACTAGTTATAGCACTATACAGCCAGAAATAACAAGCATAGTGAGTAACTCATGGATCATGTACCTAAAAATATCATTTGTGGAATAAATAAATATAATATATAATAATATCAAAGTGACCTAGTGAAGTTTACTAACTTACCTGAAAGAGCACCCAACACAATTCCAGCAAATAGAAGGAAGAAGTAGAAAATAAATGCTACACCAGCTAAAAAAAAAAGAAAGAACAAAATACAGAAATGATGAACTACTGTATATCTACTGTAGAACTGGTTTATAGCATTAATTGTTGAGTAACTATGTAGAATTCTACATTGGACACTAACTTTAGGCTTTTTATTTAATGACATATGCTTGTTGGTGATAAAACTGTAAAGGAGGCTGCTTAATGTATTTCTACCCCTGCAATAGTCTTAAAAATAAGCTAGCTATGAAAGTATGTATCATGAAAGTTGTTGCTATGGTTCCTCCTTGGTATTCTTGTTTATGAAATATTTTAAGTCTCGTAACTATACAATATAGCATAAGAATAATAAGTATACATAGCTACACAATGCCTCTGTCATCATCTAAAGCAGTTGAAAAGCGTGCAAAACTCCTAGCTAGAATGCTAAATCCTATTTTATGTGGCTCCAGCTAAACAGTAATTGGTGCACCCTGCTGCACTGCAGGTATCATGACTAACAAAAGCATGCAATACCCAGGGTCTGAGGCTGTGCTATTTGTCAGTTATGTACACGTACAATCTGGCTAGGTAAAACTCAACTGCGAATTCCAGGAGGGATACCCATGGTTAAATATATGAACTCCTGTAGATTAAACCAAGACTCATGCTTGGGTATTATTAGTGACTGCTTTTCAGAGCTTGTTTCGCTAACAGTTGCGGTTCCATTGGGGCGGGACCAGGAATCCGTTGCTCCTCCTCCAGCAAGTGCAGACTCACGAACAAGTAGCTGAGCAGAAGCGCTCCTCCTAGGAGAATCATCCAGGTATCTATCTTTCTTTCGCTGCCCTCTTTCTCTGGACATTTCTTCTTACCGGACAATCCAAGATGCCACGCCCCCAAATCGGTAATTGACCACTGAGCAGGGAATTTTCCCTTTCTCATCCAGAAATTTTTATAAACTTCAGCAAGTCTGTGTTTTTTATTAATATAAATTTGTGTATTGTGTCGGTGAAATTGCACTGAGCAGGGAATTTTCCCTTTCTCATCCAGAAATTTTTATAAACTTCAGCAAGTCTGTGTTTTTTATTAATATAAATTTGTGTATTGTGTCGGTGAAATTGTATGAGGGAAGTGGATGAGAAACCCAGGAAATTCCCTGATGCTGTGGCCTCTTTTGTACAGAATGCAGCTGCAAATTGTAAAACATTGTGCTTACAGGAATGTTTTTGGTGACTGAAGAATTGATGACTCAAATGATACCAGGCTATTCCCAGTTGTTGTCTTTAATTCTATATAGTATAAGAAGAGGGTTCATAGTGAAAGTGAAAGTTTTATAGTACATAGTGTTGTGGGATTAGCTGTGTAGGCCCTAACTATGAGCATTCAGATGAATGAGAGAACACTGACTATAGTTATACACCAGCCACAATCCAAATACAAAATGATCAAAACCAAAACAAACAAAAACATTAGACAATAAAGCGGAGACCTCACATATATAGGTGATATGAACAAAGGCTAAGAGTTGAGTTGGGAGAGTTGAGTCAACCAGCATGAAAAACAATATTATAATTAATAAACTCTGTCACGTGACATTCATAAGATCTTCTGTAGACGGAGAGAAAATGACAGTTCTAAGGTTTTTCTTGACAATGAAAAAGTAAACGAAGCCCACGATGATGAGGGCAAAGACCAGACCTGCAGCTCCTCCAATACCAGCTCCCTTGGCCAGCCACAGGATGTCTCTGGAGGCACCCACAATGCCCACACACAGTCCCACTGCCGCTCCACCCAGGACCACCACCGCAGTGATGAAGGCAAAGGCACACGTGAGCCCAGCCATTTCCCATCTGGATATTACCTGAGCCCTTCCTGAATAAAGGAGGGAAAGGTTGGTGGGACAAGAAAAAAATAAAACCAAGGAAAACTTGGCATTAAGGAGATGGCACTCCTATAAATTTAACTTGATTTACTGCTGAAGTTGGTGTAAAGTGTCCATAAAATTAATGCACTTGTGCACATGGCGTTGGTCATACATTATTACACTGTTGTCTGAATTTGCTAAGAAATTTCTCTGAAGATAAATTTAGAGTAGAATGTTGGATAATTATTAGTCAGTATGTACAGCTAATTATATAGTTTTATTCAACTCCACAATTTCTTTCTTAACTTTCTTACATTCATTCAGTACATAGTCTTTCTCTGTCACAAGCTATTTTTAATTTTTTGGATGTCATAGGATTAAATCCAGGACCACTTGCAAGAACCACTGAACTACAACAACCAACAGATAAGTACATTTTTTATACTGTTGAGGGATACTGGTATGCTACTGTCTCACTCTCAACACACCAAGAAATTCTCTCTATACATTTCAGACTATACCATGCAATACAATTATTTTTTAACTGTGCATCCCACTATTCTTTTCTGAACATCGCACCTCCTGTGCAATTCAATCAGCTATGTTCATGGCCACAATCATTAACACAATATCTTTAACTATCCCTTACTGATTACGCGCTCAGCTCTTGCACCATTTCCACGGACGTCGTGGTCGTCATCATCATCATCATCAATTCCTCTACCATTAGGCCCACCAGGTAATTCAGCAGGGACTATATCCTCATCCTCTTCGCTGCCAGGTACAATTCCGGAACCCTTCTTCTGAGCAGAATTTGCGGCCATTTGTTTTTTTTACAATACCGTTAGCTCCACCCACTCACGGGTTTGTGAACGATTCTTACCAAATATCTCGTATGGATTGTTCCTAATTGGAATGCACTTCCTCATTTACTCATCTGACAAAAATCAACACTTTAGCCTATTTGCTAATTTCTTTTGTTAATCAATAGTAGAAGACATTTGGGCCTCTCCCATGCCTGTTCACCCATATAAAATAAAATAAAAAACTGGCTTAATAGCTTCCATGGATACTGGACACTAACATGATCTGAATAAAATGTGAACATAAAACTCCAAGCTGAAATGACAACTAGGTGAAATATTGGAGTGCTGACATCATCTAGCCTCACTCACAAACAACAACAGTTAAATAACAACATCAAACAATTTGTGTAAGTTAGCCAGGTGCAGGATTGGGTACCAGTTGATATCGTCTTTCCCCAGTTCCATTTCTTCGACACCGATGCATGTACAATACATGAACAAACACAATTATAAATCCAACGACCAGTCCAAGCGGAATACCAGCTATCACTCCCACAACAACGTCATGAGTGAATCTTTTCTTGTGCATGAAAACACTAATGATGGCTGAGATCACTAAACCCAAGACTGCTCCTCCACCGGCTGCCAGCAACACAATGGCTAACAAACCAAACACCCATATCACTGACCCAAGTCCACATGGTCTCATCCAGTAACAGCAGTCTAGAGTGAACACATACACACATTCATAGAATACAGCTTATTATTCTTCAGGGACTAAACATGTATTATAAAATATACCTACAAAAACATCACTGAGGGCCACCATGTTATAGTTGATCTACCAATGAATAATGGGAGAAAATTAATTTAAAAAACAATTCGAAAACATGCCAGGGGAAAAAAGGCAAAGAGCTACGGAGAAAAGAGGACAGGTGTTCACAGATAGGTTTTACAAACTTAGAGGAGTTCATTTTCTATTCCATTAGTGGCAGTGCATGGTGAGTTACAATACGATGCTTTATCTACTAGAGCTCTGGTACAATAGAGCATTTTCTACGGAGCGTAAATAAAATATAACTACGTGAGTTACAGATTTATAATATGTAATAAACTAGTGATGTGCTTTAGCACAAATGACAAGCGAACTAGTCTGACTGAAATTCAAACTAGAATGCCAGCCACTTACATATTATTTCTTTATTAGTTCAATGTTTTTGTTAATTTTTTTTGCTAATCTTTACCAACACACAACACTTTTAGCAATCAAATTTCCCAGGATGATACGGGTAGGGATCGATAAATCAAAGGATTCTTAAAATAAAAATGTACTGGCTATTCTAATCAGGTATCAATATAGCTCGAGCAATTAAAACAGTACAAGTAAATACTGTCTTGATAAGAGAAGCTAAATGCAAAACTACCGCAGGCAACAATTATTAGCTCGCGTGATTATGACATGATGGTAGGTGTTACCCACAAAATGTAGTACCTACAGAGCTGACAGTTTCGCGTTTTCTCAAAAGTCAGCCTGAAATTTTAAAAAAGTAGAAATAAAAGGTCTTACATCGTTGTTCTGAGTAAGTTCATACCTAAATAAACAATTAATTGTTAGTAATCTCCAAAATCAGAGCGTGACAGACAGACAAACAGACAGAACGACTTTTATAACCCTCTCACGCTTAGAGTTAATTATGTAATGGACAAGTAATTGTTAACACAAAAATGTAACTAATTTTTCTTTTTACTTTTTAGAGTAACCCTAAATCTATTATTGTTGTTTGCTGTTGCCGTTAACTTTCCTATATTAATTGTCTCATCTCTCAGTCAATTACGTGTCTCAGTTATGAAACTTCACAAGCCAGACCCTATTCTGCCACACAGGGCAATACTAACACTTGTTTCTAACATTTTAGTATACATGTATGTATTAAATAATAATGTACTAAGGGACAATAGCATTCTTGTTAGATCTCACCTAAATTGCTCAACATATTCTAACAGTCAAGTCTGTATTACTAATGGGGTTTTTTTATCAAGATCCACACATTTATCAATATAATAATTAATAATACGCTTGTGTGTCAGTAACAACGATAACCGACGGTGTGTGTATTCATGAATAATTCATGAGCTTAACAGTTTGGTAAAGCATCATGAATGAATGGTACAGCGTCGTCACATTTGGTAACTAACCGGGTGTAATAGTAGGCGAGGGAGAAGGCAGCATAGGTTTCAAAAGGAAGGCGAAAGTACGGTAGAGAAAGCTATGGCGATTAATTTAAAAAGCAGTTGGAATCGGCGAGATAAGGCAGCATAGGTTTAAAACAGAACGGAAGAGAAGGAAAAAAGGGAGTGATTAGCTAATTGTAACTAAAAAGCGGGTGGCATCGACAGTAAAGGCGGCGTCGGTTTCAAAAAGGAAGGCAAAAGTCTCGCAAAACTTAAGTCCACTATCATGATTCAAGAAGAAAGAGCTGAAGAAAGGATAGGTGGGAGATAAGAAAAGCTCAGATATTTCAGAAAAAAGAGAGCAGGAGAGGGAACTTATGTAACCTTAACCAATGGTAGAGAATGATAACTGAGTAAGATAACTTGTACGTCAAGCGCCACTGTGTGGCGGGGTACTTGCTAGTTTATATAGAAAGCAAGTTTGTCATACTTATTTTAAGCACAAAATAAAATTAAAATTCAAACTTTCAAATGAAACCCTCTGCCTATGGCCAACCTTACATAATACCCTTCTATTCAAACACACTTGGTAAAGGGTATTTAATTTTAAGCACTGCCACAGGAATTGTCAATCATCAAATGAGCAATATAAATTGAATCTCGCATTCGGAATGCCTGAGTGGGTTGGTTGCATCTTTTTAACAAGTAATTGCCGTCAACAATGTGTGTGTGTGTGTGTGTGTATGTGTGTGTATGTTTGTGTGTGTATGTGTGTGTGTGTGCGGCGTGCATGTGTGTGATCTGAAATATTCGGTATTAGGTGTAGTATGGTGCATGTATGGTACAGGTGGTCAACTAATGCTGCTCTCAGACAAACATTTAACCTTTGAGGTCCAGCCATTGGGTTATAGCTTCTAGCATTTGTCTAATAAAAGTTGTAATAATTAAATTAAGTTGTGCTGCATAATACGTGTGCACATGTGTGTCACCTGTTTATCACAGTACTTTAATTTTTAAACATTTACAAAATTTTCATAAGGTATAAATCGTAAAAAAAAATCATGAATAGGGCCACATGAGGTGACTGCCCCAGAATGGCTCACATAATGTGACCTGTCTTGGGAAATCTATCCAAACACTGTCGACCAAATAACCTATCTCTACTAGGAGCAAACATAGACCAATCATCCATCAATATGGGTTTCAAAATAGAGTCAAAGTAGAATAGTGAATGCTATGACTAATCACTTCTTCTTTTTTAAGAATGCACAAGTAATTAACCCTTTCACCGGTAGATTTTTAAAAAGAAAATATGTACTGTAAGTAGATTAAAAAAATCATAACAAATTAAACATTGAAAAAAGTACCCTAGCAACCATATATATTCATGTAGCACACTAGTTAGGGATTTTGAAAAACCGCATGTGTTGCCTAGCAACAAACCACAAAAATTTAATTAATGTTTCATAATATTTACTGAATTATTTTAATATAAAAGTGATAATATGTGACCGTCTAAGGGAAAACCGGGCACAACGTGGCGTGCGTAATATCGAGAAAAGATCGATTGATTTCTTAAAAATGTATTGTTTTAAGCCGACGGAAGGGAACGGTTAGGTCTATTATAGCGGGAACGACTTAAGCTACGACGATAAAACTTGGAGAGCTCAATATCTGGACGCCGACAACTCCGTAAGTGCAACAACAAAAATTTCGAAGGGTGCCGCGTTGTGCCTGGTTTTCCTATAGACGGTCACATATGTTGATTATACAAGATGATTGAATTATTATTCATAATGAAAAATCTGTAAGAGTATATTTTTTAAAAACAGTTACATTCAGGTGCCACACGTAAATGGACCTTGCAAAAGGAGCATTGAATACGAGATTACTATGCTCTATTAGCTAAACCTAGAACTAACTATCCTTGCATTGCTAAGCACAGCTATCTAAGACATGCCCAATGTTTATGACTCACCTTCAGCATCTGAAGATTCAGACCCATTGCTATCATCAGAAGAATGCACAGCATCTTCTATAGCTTCCACTTCCCTAAAAGTAACTGTTGGAGATCCAATGAAAGCAAAAATATCTGTACTGCTCTTTTGCAAGTCCCTTTCATCGCTCTCCGCTTCAGATAATCCAAACTCGTCGTCGAACAACAAACTAACAACACCGTCTGCACTCAGCCACGAAGCCATGCTACCACTGAGTAGGCTAATAAAATTCGACGGAATAGTACGTCACGGTTTCTTTAGTTACCGTATACCTGCGCGTTAATAAAAATTATATGCAATAAGGCTAAGCTTAAGCTCTATTTTGGTGTTTAAAACAAGTCAATGGCGTGAGCGGTTCATTTTTTATGCTTCTTTTTGTGTCGATGGGTACCTCGACCACCATATGGCAGTTATACCGGTGAAAGGGTTAAACAACTTTTAAAAAAAAAAATTCTATATAATTTCACAGCATATTTTAAGAAGTGGTTCTTGGATCATTTATACATAAATTTAGAATACCACTTCTTTTTACAAATTTGTAATTACTGATAACAGCTTCAGCCAAAAAATGAGTGCAGCTTCATCCTAACTTGCTCGAATCGAGAGTACTTTAGTGTTAATTGGCTTTAATGAGGTCCTTTTTGTGTAGCTCATATGTTTGTAACCAACTATAATCGTAAGCTCCATACTGCCTATAATTGAAATGTTGTACGTTACCTTGCTTATCTCTATCAAGCGCATTACTAATATTTTGTGTTCACTGAGTTACTAGATTGCTTATTGGTATGAAGCATTAAAGTACCAGGAACAAAGCACATGCAAACCTAGCAACTATTTTGTCTACACTGCCAAAAAAAAACACGTTATTACTGCAGTGTAGTCTAGATTTGAGGTAGTTTTTACATCTTTATCCCATGAGTAAGGGAGAAGAATCAATTGCAAGTACAGAACCAATACAAACATTAAATACAAAATTTACCAACCGGGTGGTGAATCTTCATGGACGTTAGAGTGAGTATACATTACCACATCACCAACATCTGCAGAAACAACCAGGTCTCGCTGAAGTTCAACACCCTGCCCGTTAGGCCTTAAGTTCTGATCAGGCTTTTCAGCCTCCTCTATCGGGCCTTTGGTGTTTGCCATAGCTAGCCCGCGACGACGCTAGCGAAGTCACCTAAAGTCCAGAAAGCACACACACTCTAACACAACTTCACAACAACAAACTGCTGCACACCACAACAACAAAAAGCAGCTACGTTACACATTTTACCCTTTACCAAATGTTTTGCTGTTGTTTGTTTCAAGATCTGCGCAGAGCGCGTTTGGCGTGGCTAGAGGCTCTGGTGGGCGGGGGCGTTACACAGTTGAAAAACAAAAACAAAAAAAAAACAGCTTGCCCTCTGCACGCACTTTGTGAAATAGTGTTATTTGCGAAATGTACCCAGCAGTACTGAGAATTTTATCTATTCTAGCAGCCGTGTCTATCTCCTGTGGTGATCCGGTAAAGCTCAATCTACTGAATATCTTACCTTTTCCAGTGGGAAGTCCTGATTCAGGATGGGACAGGGCATACGAGCTCATACCAGCGGCGCAGATAGCCCAGGAGCAAATCAACAGCAAAAGCGACCTGCTGCCGGGCTACTCATTGGAAGTAGTAACGGTGCAGTCGGAACCATGCGGAATTAGCACCATTACCGACGCCCTGGTGAACACTTTCGAAAAAACGCTGGACCCAAGACGGTCCCTTAATGTAGTTGGGTTGGGGGGTTTGTTCTGCTCATCTGTTACCAACACCATAGCTCCCATCTTCAGCCTCCCTAATGTCACCTACCTACAAGTGGCTGCCTCCACCACTCCAGCCCATAGGAACAACCCTGGCTTTCCATGGCTGGTTCACTTGCTGTCATCATCTGCTGTGTTCAACGATGCAGTGGTAGGAATGATGAATACATTTGGATGGAACAGGGTCGGCCTGGTATACGACTCCCTCGGAATTTTCTTCACGGCCATTGCAAAAGAGTTTATTAACAACGCTATTTTTTCAAAGTCGAATTTTACGCTCTCTTCTTTAATTCCTATATCGCAGCAAATTTTAGACCCCGATGACATTTTCACGGCACTAATAGACGATGGAACGAGAGTTGTGGTACTGATCACTTCCATTCCACAAGCAGTGACTATCATGTGTTCTGCATACATGAGGAAAGCAAGCTACCCAGGCTACGTGTACATCTTCCAATCCAGGATTCTTAACGAGTTTACGTCCAATGCCAATCTCACCGACTGCACTCAAGAGCAGATAGAAGAGGTAATGGAGGGTGTTTTCTTCATCGACTTCAGCCTGGTCACCAGTAGTAGTGATGTGCTGGTCTCGGGCAGAACCTACCAGGAGTACTACCGGGACTATAGTGCCAGAATCGCTGACTCTGCTTCAAAACTCAATGTCAGTCTTAGCACTGACAACATTTATGCCAATGTCATGTACGACGAAGTCTGGGCTTTTGCTCTAGCTCTAAATGCCTCCCTACCGGAGCTACGAGAGAGAGTAAATCTTGACAATATTTCACTGCAGGATGCAGACATGCTGGCAGAGATCTTGAGGGGATCCATCACTAACATATCTTTCCAAGGTGCCAGTGGCAGTATCAAGTTTGATCCCAACAGAGATGACAACAGTGAAATAAATATTTTCCAAGTCATTAACGGGTCCCAAGTTTTGATTGCGACGTACAATGCCGATCAGGGAAACGTCATTTCTTTGCTAATAAACGTTAGCACACCCAGAGACACCTTTGAGCGACGCCATCGCACGCTTCCCTTGTGGCTGGCTATCTCCTTGACAATCATCTCTTCTTTCTGCTATTTGTTCACAACAGTGATCCTAATCATTTTACTCTGCCTGCGCAAAAGGCCCGAAGTCAAGGCCTCCAGCCTTTACCTCAACTTGCTCATTTTTGCTGGCTGCTACGCCACGTACATTGCCGCAGAAATGAGGACGGCATCAAGGAGCTTCGTCTTTATGCAGAGCGCCGTGTTCACGTTGATATGCAACTTTGAAGTCTGGTTTGGGAGCATAGGAATGACTCTCATCTTTTCGACCCTCCTGGTACGCCTGTTTAGGATCAGGTACATTTTTTTCAGAAAGTACGGCAGCAAACGATCAAAGTTTTTGAATGACGGATATCTTTGTCTGGTTGTGCTCATTCTGTGCAGCGTACTGTTGTTCATCTTGGTTCCTTGGACGGTGTTGGACAGAATACAGAAAACAAGTACAACCAGGTACATTTCAGATGCCAACCCTCCCTATTTTGAAATCCATTCCATATGCAGCAGCGAGAACCTTGGAATTTGGCTTGCATCAAGTTTTTCTTACATCGGCGTCATCACAGCGGTTGTGGTCTTCATGGCTGTCCAGACAAGAAAGATAAAGCTAAGTAACTTTAAAGACACCAAAAAGGTGAACGCCTACGTCTTTGTAACAGTGATTACCGTTTGTGTTTTGCTACCGCTCTGGTTTGTCACGGATATGGCTATTATGAACGATGTTCTGGGACATATCTTCCTGGACGTAGCCTTTCTGGCTGTCGGCTTCTTCTGTCAGCTGTATATCTTTGTTCCACAGGTTTTTGTAACTATAAGGAACATGCAAGCAGAAAAGAAAAGAAGGCAGAGTGGTATTCCTCTGTATAAGATCAGGCCTCGACAAAAACAGTTCAGTCAAGTATAGCATTATTACTGCCCCTGTCATTAGAGTGCAGAAATACCACAGAGTATTTGCCAGGTTTCAGTTTTACAATGTATAAATAATCCATCGCTTAATATTTTCTGTAATACACAAGCACAAATGAACCATTTTTAACTTGCAGTGTAAAAGTTGTGCCAAAATTTATTGCTTTATATTGTTTTTATTACAATACAATAAATTCAGTCTACCACAGTATTTTGCATTGCAAGTTTATTGCCAACTTCATACAAAGCATTGACGAGTAGAGGGCACGACAGGACAGGACTTGTTGATGTCATGGCTCTACGGGTGGGTCAATTCTTTGGCTTCTGTTTTGGGCACCATAGGCTGTTATGGACTTTGCAGAAGCAAAGTTCGTCTTTAATTCTCTACCTAGATAGACCATACTTCCTGTAGTAATTATCATCATGTCACATCATTTATCTCCATGTCCTCAACATGTGTGAAATCAACCAATTCTGATCAGCCACTTGAAGCTCCATACACAACTTGATATTTAATTAAATGTCGGGCAAGAATCCACTTAACTCAATTATCAGCATGGGTGAGTGCAAACAGTGTAATGTAATACGTCTGTCCTGGTTCATGTCTGGGTCACCTGGGGTGATAAGTGAGGCGTGCATCAACAGGAACTACTTCGGGATGTGGTTAATGTTTCACAGCCAGTGTGTGGTGTGTGGTTGGAGCGTGTGAGGGGAGAGAGAGAGGGGAGGGGATAATTGGGGTGTCATGTAGAGATAGAATGGTGTGTGTAGCTGGCAGTAGGAGTGGACGGTAATGACTGACAGGCGCTGAAATGACTCAGCAGAGATGGCAGATGATTGCTTCACTGGCAAAACTACTCCCAATTAAGTCTGAAAATGTTGTATCTTTGTTGGTCGATACCTTTATTTTGATAAGTTTAACAAATTGGCTGACGTAAAGCTTGACTTAAAAAGGCACAAAGTTATAATAGTTTAAGAATTGATATCCAATTCTGCCGAATCAGAAAATGATAAGAAGACAGCAACAGTGATGTACAATGCTATTATTATTATTTTATTATTATTTTATTATTATTATTTTATTATTATTATTATTATTATTATTATTATTATTATTATTATTATTATTATTATTATTAAATTATGAATATTGTTATTATTACTATTATTATATTTAATAAACTTGACTTGGCTGTTGAACCTACCTGGCTGTTGAACCTACCTGGCTGTTGAACCTACCTGGCTGTTAAAACTGATAAAAACTTTTGTTACAGTTGTTTCAGCTGAGAATGACTGAATCGTTATGTTGTTATATTGCTATTATTATTTTTATTATTGTTATTATTTTATTTTATTGCTGTTGCTTTATTTTATTTATTTATTTTTGTTTATTATTATTATTATTATTATTTATTCTTATTATTATTATTTTTTGGTCTGGAGAGAAACAAGGTTGAAAGCTTCAGTATGTACGTATTTCTTCTTACTTTTAAAAAAAGTGCCTGTTTATAAATTTTTTTGCCATACTTTTATTCTTGTTCTCCAGATTGTTCTATATAATATTTTAACAAGGAAGAAAATTTAGAAAATATAATAATTCTATTACATGTAAATCCTTATAGCTTCAGTTAGAAGTGTGTGATTCGGCCACTTGCTTTCCATAGGTCAATTTTACAGATCTGAAAATAGTTCAGTTTAAACAATATTCCCAAGTGAACAGAATACCTGTTACAAATACAGAACACTTGGTCAGTTGTGAGGAAATGCTAAAAGAGTGAAAGCTGTTGCACGTAAATGGCCTATAATTGATCAGCTATGGTAACATGTTTGGTGGTGGGTGTTCATTGGTAAATTTTGCATTCACAGCAGATAATATGTTAATTCACTAGGGGACATTTTTTAAAACTGACCCCTTCACACACACTCACCAACCACCACTACACCAATGCAATTTCATCTCCTGCTATAATATTTATTCACCAACAAATGCGGCCTGCGTATACCTATATCTGATTGCACATAACAACAGTAGCATCAGACAAAGAACATCTGGTTGACATAGAAAATGAAGGGGGGAAAAAGTGGAAACAGTTCATCTGAACTGAGTCTTTGCAATAGAACATACAGTGTAACTTATGGAAAACAATGTGTTGTTTGTTTCCTAAGTGTGAGTGCATTCATACTAGTGATGCATGCACAAACATTTGTTCTTTGAGCCTTTGAGCAAAGACTCGCTTACCAGAATTGTTTCCATTTTTTAACTTTTTTTAAATTTTTTTCACTTTCTACATCTGCCAGATGTGCTTCAGGAGATGCTGCTGTTGACTTGTAATCATATACAGTACAAGTAATAATTTAGTCTACCTTGTGTTTGTGCGGTGTCAAATAAATACAGAATTCATGAGGTGGAATATAAAAAGTATCGCCATATATATATATAATTGCATTTGTGAGTAGTACACATATAAACATGTGTGTGTTGTATGTGTGTGTGTGTGTGTATGATATGGCCCATCATCTCAGTTACCATATGATAGTTAGTGTCTCATGTTGTTCGCAATATTACCAGTTCAATTATCACCCAAGTTATTGCCTATAAACTAGTAAATGTTGTTATCCCTCCCTCTCTATCTCTCCCCACTCCCCCTCATCTCTCTCTGTCTGTCTCTCTCTCTGTCTGTCTCTCTCTCTCTGTCTGTCTCTCTCTCTCTCTCTCAAATTCCAAGTTGTGCTTGATGCAAAAACAAGTTGGAATGTAATAATTCAGTCTTGATTATTGTACATATACCAATAACAGTTAAAAGATCTGGACAGAAGATTAGCATTATGGTAGAATACACTCGATAAGCAAGCAAGCACATAGAAAAATTCTGTAACCCTTTCTTTGCCATACACACAATACTATCACAAACAAGACCCAATCGTTAAATAAATTAGACATCGACACAACTGACACCATTTACTCTGCATTGACACAACTGACACCATTTACACTGCAT